>Ga0308157_10000267_pt1 | contig 199057 bp, 182 predicted proteins | sample PhyBR1_FD_201035 | JGI IMG/M metagenome (GOLD analysis project Ga0308157, IMG submission 201035) | Phyllosphere microbial communities from UC Gill Tract Community Farm, Albany, California, United States - DLSLB.R1 | ecosystem: Host-associated > Plants > Phyllosphere > Unclassified | place... | reverse complement strand
GCGATATCGTGGTGGGCGCCAAGGCGTTCGCGCGCAAATCCCACAGGCATAATTGGCCCGAAACAAACGTAGGAGCGGGTTTACCCGCGAAGCGCCGCGCGGGCGGCGCTCGATCTCACAGGCGCTGAAGATGCTGCGGCTACCCTTGCCAGAAACCATAGAATCCCCCTCAGGTACGGCGCATGGCTTGAGTGCTGTGCAGTATGTGGGAGCAGGCAGCTTTGAACGGCTTAGCAAATACCCGGACCATACGCAGCCCCGGTTGACAGTTGCGGGTATACTCGCCAACCGTTTCACTGTTATCCGAGTATTTCGATGGGTCTTTCCGCAATCGCAACACCCGCACCGCGCCGCTTCGGCGCGCCCCTTGTCGCCCTGCTTGTGCTGCTGGCCGGTGCCTGGTTCCTGAACCTCAACGCCGGCTTCAAGCAGGCCTTGCTGCTCATGGTCGGCGCCGCACTTGGCCTGACCTTGTACCATGCGGCCTTTGGTTTCACCTCAGCCTGGCGGGTGTTCATCAACGAACGCCGGGGCGCGGGCCTGCGCGCACAGATGCTCATGCTGGCGCTGGCGGTGCTGTTGTTCTTCCCGGCGCTGTCGGCAGGCAGCCTGTTTGGCTCACCCGTGACCGGCCTTGTGGCCCCGGCCGGTGTTTCGGTGGTGTTCGGTGCGTTCATTTTCGGTATCGGCATGCAACTGGGCGGCGGTTGTGCCTCGGGCACGCTGTTCACCGTTGGCGGGGGTAACGCACGCATGCTGGTGACCTTGCTGTTCTTCATCATCGGCTCGGTCAGCGCTACCCACCACGCTGACTGGTGGTTCGGCTTACCGTCGTTCCCGGCCACCTCGATCGTGCAGGCGTGGGGCGTGGCGCCGGCGCTGCTGGTGAGCCTTAGCGTATTCGGCCTGATCGCGTGGGCCAGCGTGGTGCTGGAAAAGCGCCGGCATGGCGGGTTGGAGGCGCCTGTCAGCAGTGCGCAGCGCGGCTTGCGGCGATTGCTGCGGGGCCCCTGGCCGCTGCTGTGGGGCGCCATTGCTTTGGCCGTGTTGAACTACGCGACCCTGGCCCTGGCGGGGCGGCCGTGGGGCATCACCTCGGCCTTCGCCTTGTGGGGCGCCAAGGTGCTTGAAGGCCTGGGTGTGAATGTCGCCAGTTGGGTGTTCTGGCAGGCACCGGCCAACGCCAAGGCGCTGGCTTCGCCGTTGTGGCAGGACATCACCACGGTCATGGACCTGGGCATCGTGCTCGGTGCGCTACTGGCAGCAGGGTTGGCCGGGCGTTTTGCGCCTAGCCTGAAAATTCCGCTGCCGTCATTGCTGGCTGCGGTGATCGGCGGGCTGCTGCTGGGCTATGGTTCGCGCCTGGCCTATGGCTGCAATATCGGAGCGTACTTCAGCGGTATTGCTTCGGGCAGCGTGCATGGCTGGCTGTGGCTGGTGGCGGCTTACGCCGGCAACCTGATCGGGGTGCGCTTGCGCCCGCTGTTCTTTGCCGGGGAACGCCGCCCGGCGGTGTTGAGCGGCTGCTGATTCCGCACTGGGTGCCGTCCGGGGCTGCTTGAAGCTTGCTTCACGGCAGGGGCCCCGTGGCGGCGCTTTTCAATTAATAAAGTGCTTTAGCTTTGATCTATAACCGCTTGAAACAAAACACCTATCTCTTCGCAACTGCATGGTGCACGCACTGCTCGTAATAGGTCTGCCGGATTGCCGCAGGCTTGAGCCTGGAGCGGCTGTTATAGGTTTGTTCAGTAATGCCGAAGGCGGTCATGCGCATCCACGGTTTGGCGAACTTTCGCACCTGAAGCTTCTTGCGCGTAGCGTACAGGGTGACCCCGGCAAGCTTGGCCTGCTGGGCTTCACCGGCTATTTGCGCACCCCACTGGCAGGTGTGGCGATCATTCTGGCTGAGAGCCCTGGCCTGGGCGCCGAAAGCGAATGTGGCGAGCAGGCAGCCGGCCATCGTAGCTAGAAGTACTCGCATATTGCTGTCCTAAGCAATTGAAGGGGAACGAAGTTTGCCTTCACTTGCAAAGGTGGGGGGCCAGCAAATTGCCGTCAGCGGGTGGCCCTGTGCGATGACCCAGCAGCTGGGTTGCGCAGGCTAGCCCAGGCAAGGCAGGCGATCCACAGTACCGACACCCCGTAGTTGAGGCGCTGGTACAGGCCGAACAGCTGCCCGGTTTGTGCCGCTTGGGCCATGAGTGCGACGGTGACGATGGCAAGTATCAGGCTCGTGGCGGACAGCAGCGCGACGGCCTGGCTGCCGGCCAGACGCGTCCCGAGCCACGCCCACAGGGCGCTCGCCAGGGTCAGTGAAAGGAACATCAGCAACCCCGACAGGTTGTGCAGCAGCTGTGAGCTGGAAGGTTGCGCCGCAGCGCAGCCTGGGTCGCAGGCGAACCAGCCTGTGCCCAGGCTACCGAGGCCGTGCATCAATACTAGAGCTGCACTCGACAACGCCACCTTCGAGCCGTGCCAGCGCCGCGCGAGGCCCAAGGCAAACAAGATGAACAAGACCGCGAGAGGATAATTGTTGACCCATGGCGACCAGCGCTGCACGGGCGAGCCAACCGCGCCGAGCTGGCTCATGGCTTGTTGGAAATGGTCGTAGCCGGGGTACGCCAGTGCAGTGAGCCAGACCCCGGCCAAAAGCCACAAGGGGATCAGTAAGCCGCAGCCGAGCAAAAGGCGGTCAAAGGTTTTCATACTGGCAGTTCCTTCCATGGATGCGTGAGGTGGAAACGCACAGTATCTTGCAGCGCAGGCTCTGTGCCAGCACTTCCAGGTGTTGTCGGGTAGGTGCAGCCCCAGACAGGCATTGAAATCCGCACGCGGCATATGTGATCGTACAACTGCTTGCGCTATGATAAGCGCTGTCTTTCAAGGTGAAACACAGGGCGATGACAGAGCAGCAGGTACAGGCAAGGACCCGGCGCAAGCCACGCAGTCTGGCCCAGGAACTGGTTACGGTGCTGACCGAGCGTATTCGCAGCGGCCAGCTCAAGCGCGGCGACAAGCTGCCGACCGAATCGCAGATCATGGTCGAAGAGGGCGTCAGCCGCACGGTGGTGCGTGAGGCCATTTCGCGGCTGCAAGCCGCCGGGCAGGTGGAAACCCGCCACGGCATCGGTACGTTCGTGCTGGATGCGCCGGCGACCGGGGGCTTCCGGATCGACCCGGCGACCGTCGTTACCCTGCGTGAGGTGCTGGCGGTGCTGGAGTTGCGCATTGCGCTGGAGATCGAATCGGCGGGGCTTGCTGCACAACGCCGCAGCGATGACGAGCTGGCCGGCATGCGCGCGGCGCTGGATGAGCTGAACGAGGGGGCGGCCCACGCTACCGATGCGGTGTCGGCCGATTTCCAGTTTCACCTGCGCATTGCCCAGGCCAGTGGCAACCATTACTTCGCCGACATTCTCAACCACCTGGGCACCAGCATCATCCCCCGGACCCGGTTGAATTCAGCGCGCTTGGCGCGTGATGACCAGGCCCATTACATGAGCCGGCTGCGCCATGAGCATGAAGCCATCTATGAAGCCATTGCACGGCGAGACAGCGAAGGGGCCAAAATGGCCATGCGCATGCACCTGAGCAATAGCCGTGAGCGTTTGCGTCAGGTGCATGAAGAGGCTGAGGCGCAAGGGGCCTGAGGCCCGTGCCGCAAAGGGGCGTCAGATCGCCCCGTCGCGCCACTGCCCATTCACCAACCGCCGCAGCCCCAGTGGGTTGTTGTCACGCAGGGCCGCTGGCAACAGCGCCTGCGGGTAGTTCTGGTAGCACACGGGGCGCAGGAAACGGTCGATAGCCAGGGTGCCGACCGAGGTTCCGCGGGCGTCGGAAGTTGCCGGGTACGGCCCGCCGTGGACCATGGCATCGCACACCTCGACACCTGTCGGGTAACCATTGAGCAGAATCCGCCCGACTTTCTCTTCCAGCAGTGGTACCAGCCAGGCAAAGGCTTCAAAGTCCTCAGGCTCGCCGATCAGTGTGGCGGTCAGCTGGCCGCGCAGGCCAAGCACGGCAGCGCGCAACTGGTCGTTATCCTGAATTTCCACGGCCACGGTGGTGGGGCCGAACACTTCCTCCTGCAGCAATGGGTCGGACTCGACCAGCAACCGGGCATCGGCCTTGAACAACTGGGCATGGGCCTGGCTGCCTTGCTGTGCCTGGCCGGCCAGGTGTTCGATACCGGCGTGGGCGTGCAGGTGCTCCAGGCCAGCGACATAACTGCGCAGGCCGCCGGCGTTGAGCATGACCTGGCCGGCCTGCTGGCCCAGGTGCTGACCCAGCTCAGCCAACAGCTGGCTGTACTGTGGCGATTGCAGCCCGATGACCAGGCCCGGGTTGGTGCAGAACTGCCCTGCGCCCAGGCACACCGAACCGGCCAGCTCACGGGCGATGGCGTCGCCACGCTTGGCCAGGGCGCCCGGCAGGATGATCACCGGGTTGATGCTGGACATCTCGGCGAACACCGGAATCGGCTGGGGGCGCTCTGCGGCCATGCGGCACAGGGCGTCGCCGCCTTTCAGCGAGCCGGTGAAACCTACAGCCTGGATGGCCGGGTGCTTGACCAGCCACTCGCCCACGCCGCCACCGAACACCATATTGAACACCCCCTTGGGCATGCCGGTACGCTCGGCTGCGCGGGTGATGGCGCAGCCGACCAAGTCGGCGGTTGCCATGTGGCCGCTGTGCGCTTTGAACACCACCGGGCAGCCGGCGGCCAGCGCCGCGGCGGTGTCGCCACCTGCGGTGGAGAACGCCAGCGGGAAGTTACTGGCGCCGAACACCGCGACCGGGCCAACGCCAATGCGCATCTGGCGCAGGTCCACGCGTGGCAGTGGCTGGCGTTCGGGCAAGGCGAGGTCGATGCGTGCGCCAAGGTAGTCGCCACGGCGCAACACCTGGGCGAACAGGCGCATCTGGCCGCTGGTACGGCCGCGCTCACCCTGTATACGTGCGGCGGGCAGTGCGGTTTCGCGGCAGACGATAGCGATGAAGGCATCGTCCAGCTCGTCCAGTTCGGCGGCGATGGCATCCAGAAACTCGGCGCGGCGCGCCGGGGGCAGTTGGCGGAATTCGGCGAAAGCAGCGGCCGCGGCTTTGGCAGCTTGGTCGACTTCGCCCTCGGTAGCCTGAGCAAAGTTGTACGGCAGGGCTTCGCCAGTGCTGGCGTCCAGGCTCTGCAGGCGCTGTGCGCCAGCGGCGCTGCGCTGGCCGGCGATGAAGTTGTGGCCGAGGATATCAGGCATGGGGTGCTCCTGTGAGGGTGGCTGAATGAAGAGTGCTGGGCGAGCCTGCCCAGGGCATCAGGTAATCGGCGCCGGATTGAACAGGGTGATGTCGTTGTGCAAGCGGTGCTGCTCGGCCCAGGTCTGCTTGCGGCCACTGGCGACGTCGAGGTAGTAGTGGAACAGCTCCCAACCCAACTCCTCGATGGTCGCGCGCCCGCTGGCGATGCGCCCGGCGTCGATGTCGATCAAGTCGGGCCAGCGCTGCGCCAGTTCGCTGCGGGTGCACACCTTGACCACGGGCGCCATGGCCAGGCCATACGGCGTGCCGCGGCCTGTGGTGAAGACATGAAGGTTCATGCCTGCGGCCAGTTGCAGGGTGCCACAGACAAAGTCGCTGGCCGGGGTGGCGCAAAAGATCAGGCCCTTGCCCTTGACCCGCTCGCCTGGGCCAAGCACGCCCTGGATGGCCCCGTTGCCGGACTTGACGATCGATCCCAGCGACTTTTCGACGATGTTCGACAGGCCGCCTTTCTTATTGCCCGGTGTGGTATTGGCGCTGCGGTCGGCAGCGCCTTGCTGCAGGTAGCGGTCATACCAGTCCATTTCGCTTACCAGCGCGTCGGCCACTGCCTGGTTTTGCGCGCGCGAAGTCAGCATGTAGATGGCGTCGCGAACCTCGGTCACTTCCGAGAACAGCACGGTGGCACCGGCACGTACCAGCAGGTCGGCGGCATAACCCAGCGCTGGGTTGGCGGTAATGCCCGAAAAGGCGTCGCTGCCACCGCACTGCATGCCGAGGATCAGCTCGCTGGCCGGTACGCTTTCGCGTCGACGCTGGTCGAGTTTCTTCAGGCGGGTTTCGGCCAGCGCCATGATTTGCTCGATCATTTCCACAAAGCCCAGGCTGGCGTCCTGCAGGCGGTACAGCCACGGGTCGCTGAGATCTACCGAGGGGTCGTTGTCGTGCATCACCTGGCCGGCTTGCAGCTTTTCGCAGCCCAGGCTGATGACCAGCGCTTCGCCGCCCAGGTTGGGGTTGCGCGCCAGGTTGCGCACGGTGCGGATCGGGATATAGGCGTCGCGGGCGTTGATGGCCACGCCGCAGCCGTAGCTGTGGGTAATGGCTACCACGTCATCGACGTTGGGGTATTTGGGCAGCAGTTCGCTGCGGATGCGCTTGACCGCGTGCTCCAGCACGCCGGTCACGCACTGCACGGTGGTGGTGATGCCAAGGATATTGCGCGTGCCGACCGTGCCGTCGGCGTTGCGGTAGCCTTCAAAGGTGAAACCTTCCAGTGGCGGCAGCGGCTGTGGCACGGCATCACAGCGTGGCAGGCTGTCCAGTTCCGGTGCAGCAGGCATGGCCAGCTGGCTTTCCTGTACCCAGCTGCCCTGGCGCAGGTCTTCCAGCGCATAACCGATGATTTGCCCGTAGCGGCGCACCGGCTCGCCCTTGGCGATGGTCACGGTGGCAACCTTGTGGCTTTGCGGTACGCCCTCGACCAGGGTCAGGCCGTCGGCAAAACGGGCACCTTCGCCCAGGCCGCCGTCATTGACCACCACCACGACGTTGTCATCGTCGTGCAGGCGCACGTAGCGGGGCGAGTCTGAATGTTCGATCAACTGCATGTTTGGGCCCTACTTGTCAGGTTCTCAGGCTTTTTTGTACATCCGCCCGCACCGAACGAGCCGGCGCGGGCGTGTCACTCAATGGCGCGAGCTGGCCAGTTCGCCGTTGGCAGCAGGCTCAGCCTGTGGCTTCGGGGCGTCGTCGCGCAGTTCGATACGCTTGATCGGGCCAACGATCACCAGGTAGCTGAACACCGCTACCAGGGCGTTGGCGCCGACGTAGACCAGGGCCCACTTGAACGAACCCGTGGCGCTGATGATGTAGCCGATGACGATAGGCGTAGTGATCGAGGCGATGTTGCCGAAGGTGTTGAACAGGCCGCCCGACAGGCCGGCGATCTGCTTCGGCGAGGTGTCTGCCACTACCGCCCAGCCCAGCGCGCCGATGCCTTTGCCGAAGAAGGCCAGGGTCATGAAACCGACGACCATCCACTCGGCGTCTACGTAGTTGCAGAACACCATGGTGGTCGACAACATCAGGCCGCAGACGATCGGCAGCTTGCGCGAGAAGGTCAACGAGTTGCCACGGCGCAGCAGCCAGTCCGAGATCACCCCACCCAGCACGCCGCCGATAAAGCCGCATACCGCCGGCAGCGAGGCGATGAAGCCGGCCTTGAGGATGGTCATGCCGCGTTCCTGCACCAGGTACACCGGGAACCAGGTCAGGAAGAAGTAGGTGATGGCGTTGATGCAATACTGGCCCAGGTATACGCCCAGCAGCATGCGGCTGGTCAGCAGCTGCTTGATGTAACCCCATTTCGGGCCATCGTTGCCGCGCTTCTGGTCCATGTCGACCAGGCCGCCGTTCTGCTCGATGTGTTCGAGCTCGGCCGGGCTGATGCGTGGATGCTGGCGCGGGTTGTAGATGGTTTTCAGCCACACCATCGAGAAGATGATGCCCAGCGCCCCCATCACCACGAACACGTGCTCCCAGCCGAAGCTGAACACGATCCAGCCCATGATCGGTGCGAACAGGGCGGTGGCGAAGTACTGCGCGGAGTTGAAGATGGCCGAGGCGGTGCCGCGTTCCTGGGTCGGGAACCAGGCCGCGACGATACGGGCGTTACCCGGGAACGACGGGGCTTCGGCAAAACCGACGAGGAAGCGCAAGGTGAACAGGGTCACGACTGCCCAGGCAACCGGAAGGCCGCCCACAAAGCCCTGCAACAGGGTGAACAGCGACCAGGTGAAGATGCTGAAGGCGTAGACGTTCTTGGAACCGAAGCGGTCGAGCAGCCAGCCACCAGGAATCTGGCCAGCCACGTAAGCCCATCCGAAGGCGGAGAAGATATAACCGAGGGTTACGGCGTCAATGCCGAGGTCTTTCTGCAGGCTGGAGCCTGCGATTGCAATGGTCGCGCGGTCGGCATAGTTGATCGTGGTCACCAGGAACAGCATGAACAGGATCAGGTAGCGCACATGCGTCTTTTTAGTCGCTTGCATGCTGGTTGTACTCCCACTAGTTATTTTTGTGCGGGCTCACGAATGGTAACCGGAGCGGGGCAGGCCCACTCCGGGCGCGGCATATGGCAGGCCGCAAGCGGCGCTTACTGCGGGCCCATCTTGTCCATCAGCGCGGCGAGCATTTCGTACTCTTCGGCGGTGAGGTCGGTCAGCGGGGTACGCACCGGGCCTGCGTCGTAACCGGCCAGCTTGGCGCCGGCCTTGACGATGCTCACGGCGTAGCCAGCCTTGCGGTTGCGGATGTCCAGGTAGGGCAGGAAGAAATCATCGATCAGCTTGGCCACGGCAGCGTGGTCGTCGCGGGCGATGGCGTTGTAGAAGTCCATCGCTGTCTTCGGCACAAAGTTGAACACTGCCGAGGAGTAGACCGGTACGCCCAGGGCCTTGTAGGCAGCAGCATACACTTCTGCGGTTGGCAGGCCACCCAGGTAGCTGAAGCGATCACCCAGGCGGCGGCGGATCGACACCATCAGCTCGATATCACCCAGGCCGTCCTTGTAGCCGATCAGGTTAGGGCAGCGTTCGGCCAGTTTCTCCAGCAGGTCGGCGTTCAGGCGGCAGACATTGCGGTTGTACACCACCACGCCGATCTTCACCGATTTGCACACGGCTTCCACGTGGGCGGCAACACCGTCCTGGCTGGCTTCGGTCAGGTAGTGCGGCAGCAGCAGCAGGCCCTTGGCGCCCAGGCGCTCGGCTTCTTGCGCATATTCGATGGCCTGGCGGGTGGAGCCACCCACGCCGGCGAGGATCGGTACCGAAGTGGCGCAGGTATCGACTGCGGTCTTGATGACCTGGCTGTATTCGCTGGCGGCCAGGGAGAAGAACTCACCCGTACCACCGGCGGCGAACAAGGCACTGGCGCCATAGGGGGCCAGCCACTCCAGGCGCTTGATGTAGCCCGCCGGGTTGAAGTCGCCCTGGGCGTTGAAGTCGGTGACCGGGAAAGACAGCAGGCCGTGGGAGAGGATGGATTTGAGTTCTTGTGGATTCATTGTTGTTGGCATCCTGTGGCGCTTGGGTGGAGGTGTTGTTTTGCGTTAGAGGTAAGTTATCGTACAACCCCGGAGATGACCAGTGCTTTTTGAGATTTTTGTTTTCTGCCAGCGTGCCCGCTTCTACGTGTTCGCCTCGATATGTGTGGTGGGTAGTAGATCGAGCGCCGCCCGCGCGGCGCTTCGCGGCTAAAGCCGCTCCTACGTTTGTTTCGGGCCAATTATGCCTGTGGGATTTGCGCGCGTACGCCTTTGCGCATGGCGCGATATCGCGTCGTACAGACAAGGCGGTCGCGCGCGCCTGGCACAGGCGATACTGGCCAGAAACAAACGTAGGAGCGGCTTTAGCCGCGAAGCGCCGCGCGGGCGGCGCTCGATCTCACAGGCGCTGAAAAACCGACGACCACTACCCGGCAGTCATCGTATCTCTAAAGGCCAAAAGAAAAAACGATCGCAAAGACAGGCACAAACCCGCCGCCCGATTCCACGGCAGATATTCTGGGACCAGCAGAGGGTGACCGGGGGAGGCGGGGGCGGCCTTGCGCCGCCCCGCGATCAAAGCAGGGGAAACTGTAGGTCAGGCAGCGCGCTTGACCTGCGCCTTGCGGACCTGGGCGCGGCACGCGTCACCGAAGGCCTGGAAAATCTTGATCGAGTCGGGGTTCTGCGCGGCTTGCCATTCTGGGTGCCATTGCACGGCGAACAGGAACGGCGAAATGCTTGGCGCGTGAATGGCCTCGACCAGGCCGTCTTCAGCATGCGCGATGGCCTCGATGCCGGCGCCGAGCGTGTGCAGGCCCTGGCCGTGCAGCGAGTTGACGCGGATTTCGTCGCAACCCAAAGTGTCGCGCAGCCAGCTGCCTGGCTTGATCTTCACGCTGTGAACCTGGGCGTACTGCACTTCGACCGGGTCTTCCGGGTTTTCCCGGTGGTCGTTGAAACCCGGTTCGGCGTACACCTTCTGGTAAATGTCGCCACCCAGGGCCACGTTGATTTCCTGCATGCCCCGGCAGATGCCGAAGATGGGCAGGCCACGCTTGAGCGCCGCCTTGACCAGCGGAATGTCGAACAGGTCGCGGTTCTGGTCCTGGCCTTTGCCTGGGGTCTGGTTTTCCTGTCCGTACAGCGCAGGGTCGATGTTGCTGCCAGCGCCGGTCAGGTACACGCCGTCGGCCATGTCCAGATAGGTCTCGAGGTCGTCAATGCCGCAGCAAGTGGGCACCAGCACCGGGACACAATCGGCGAACTCGACCAGCGGGGTGATGTATTTGTGGGTCATGACCTGGTAGTCATGGCCTTTGCGCTCTTGGCTGCCCATGGTCATCAGGACGACGGGTTTGCGCAGGGAAGGTTGCTTGTTGCCAATGTTGCTGTTGGACATATGTCACCTTGGGACAGGTTCGACCTGTCGTTGTTGTGCAGGCGCACGGCGCGGGGCTCTGAATGGCGCCTGTAGCCCCGAGCACTGCCGGCTCGTCGAGCTGACGATGCCGGTCGGGGCCTGTAGATAGCTTGCCAGAGCCGTTCGATATGTCAAACGACTGAAAGGGGCTTCGGGGCGGGAAATGCGCCGGTTTTTGGTGGGTTGAACCGATGCGGGCCTGTGGCGGCGTGGGTTTGGCGAGGGGCGCGGTCAATAATATTTAACGACGCAGTTGGGTCTTTGCAGCGGTGCAATGAAATAGGCGGCTTGACGTCAACGCGGTCTTTGTGGGAGCGGCCTTGTGTCGCGAAAGGGCCGCAAAGCGGCCCCCGGATTTCAGCACTGGTGCATGTATTGCCGGGGCTGCTGCGCAGCCCTTTCGCGACACAAGGCCGCTTCCACAGGTTCAGTGACAGGTCTGCAATCAGTGCAGGATCTGCGCCAGGAACCCCTTGGCCCGCTCGGTGCGTGGGTGGTTGAAGAACACCTGCGGCGGGCTGTCCTCGATGATCTGCCCACCCTCCAGGAACAGCACCCGCTCGGCCACCTGCCGGGCAAAGCCCATTTCGTGGGTGACGCAAAGCATCGTCATGCCCGTGCCGGCCAGTTGCACCAGCACATCCAGCACTTCAGCGACCATTTCAGGGTCCAGGGCCGACGTAGGCTCGTCGAACAGCATGATCCGCGGTTTCATGCACAGCGCGCGGGCAATTGCCACGCGCTGCTGCTGCCCGCCGGACAACTGGCTGGGGTACTTGTGCGCCTGGCTTGCGATGCCCACTTTGGTCAGGTACATGCGCGCCCGCTCCTCGGCATCCTTGCGCGATAGCCCACGCACGCTCGTGGGGGCGAGCAGGCAGTTGTCGAGCACGCTCATGTGCGGGAACAGGTTGAAGTGCTGGAACACCATGCCAATGTCGCTGCGTACCTGCGCCGCCTCCCGGGCGTTGGTCGCAAGGTCGACGCCGGCGACCTCGATAGTGCCCTGCTGGGCGATTTCCAGGCGGTTGATGCAGCGAATCAGCGTCGACTTGCCCGAGCCGGAAGGCCCGCACAGGACGATACGTTCACCTTCGCGTACCTGCAGGTCGATGTCGCGCAAGACATGGAACGCCCCGTAGTGCTTGTTCAAGCCTTCAATGCGGATCAGCACCGGGCGCGGGTCGGTTTCAGGGGTAGCGGTGGCATGGCTCAAGAGTGCGGTCATCGTGTTGTGCTCCCGCGGGGGTCAGTCGAAACGGGTTGCGCTGTAAGGCGCGGGGTCGGTGAAGGGGCGTTCCCCGGTCACCAGTTCGGCCAGCAGGCGGCCGCTGACCGGGCCCAGGGTGAGGCCATGGTGGGCGTGGCCAAAGTTGAACCACAGCCCTGGGTGGCGTGGCGCCGGGCCAATGACCGGGCGCATGTCGGGCAGGCACGGGCGCCGCCCTAGCCACGGTGCGTCGTCCAGGCGCTCGCCCAGCGCGGGGAACAGCTTGCGCGCCAAGGCTTCGCAACGGCCCAGCTGGATCTGGTTGGCGGGCGCATTGGCGGCATCGAACTCGATACCGGTGGTCAAGCGCACGCCGCGCGCCATCGGTGCCAGCACATAACCGCCCTGGGTGTCGCAGATCGCGTGCTCCAGTTGCGCGCCGCCACGGGTGCCGTAGTGCATGTGATAGCCGCGCTTGATCGCCAGCGGTATCCGGTAGCCCAGGCCGCTGAACAGGTCGGCCGACTGGGGGCCCAGGCAGGCGACAACCTCGTCGGCAGTGATCGGGCCACGGCGGCTGTCGACCTGCCACTTGCCGTGGTGCTGACGCAGGCTGCGCGCATCGCCATGCAGGAACTGCCCGCCGCGTTGCTGGAACAAGGCTGCATACCCACGGGTGAGGGCGCCGGGGTTGATGACGGTTTTCGGGTCAAGCCAGTGGATGCCGCCGACCACGGTGGCATCCAGCTGGTGTTCGCGGGCCTGCAACTGGCCGCATTCCAGTATTTCGAACTGCAGGCCGTAACGGCTCAGGCCTTTGGCATCGGCCTTGGCCTGGCTGAACAGCGTCGGATCGCGGAACACCTCGATCCAGCCTTTGGCCTGCACCAGCCCTTGCAGGCCGGCAGCTGCGATCAGCACGTCGTGTTCTTCCACGCAGCGCTGCACCAATGGCAGCATATCGGCGGCGGCACCTGCCAGGCGCCCGGGGGCGGACTGGCGCCAGTAGCGCCACAGCCACGGCGCCGCCTTGGGCAGATGCGCCAGGCTGTAGCGCACGTCGGGCTGGCGGTTCAGGCCATAGCGCAGCAGGGCGCCCAGTTGCCGTGGGAAGGCATAGGGGATGACGCTGGAGCGCTCGATCAGCCCGGCGTTGCCGTGGCTGGTACCGCTGCCCGGTTCGTCGCGGTCGAGCAGTACCACCTGGCGCCCGCGGGCTTGCAAGTGCAGGGCGGTGCTGACGCCGACGATGCCGGCGCCCAGGACTAAGGTCTGGCAATGCATGGAACGTATCCTTCGGTCAGTTCAGGTGGCGGCCCAGGCGGGCTTCCAAGTGTTTCAGCAGGCGCCGCACCACCTCGACGATCACCAGGTAGAGCACTGCGGCCCACAGGTAGATCTGGAAGTCGAAGCTGCGCGAAAAGGCCAGTTTGGTCACGCCCATCAGGTCGTAGATGGTCACCAGCGAGGCAATGGCGCTGGCTTTGATCATCAGGATCAATTCGTTGCCCAGCGGGCCGATGGCAACCAGCAGCGACTGCGGCAGGATCACCTTGAAGAAGGTCGTCGAGCGCTTCAGGTTCAAGGCCCGCGCCGCCTCATACTGGCCCGGGGCGACGGCCATCAGGCTGCCGCGGAAGATCTCGGCCTGATAGGCGGCGGTGTTCAAGGTGAACGCCAGCAAGGTGCAGAACCACGCCTCGCGGAAGAACCACCATAGGCCCACGTCCTGCCAGAAGCTCTTGAACGAGCCCAGGCCGTAGTACAGCAGGAACAACTGGGCCAGCAATGGCGAGCCGCGGAAGAAGTACACATAGCCTGCCGCCAGGCGTTGCAACAGCAGGTTGTGCGACAGGCGCGCCAGCGCCAGCAGCAGGCCCAGCAGCGCGCCCAGGCTGAAGGAAATGGCGACCAGCTTGGCAGTGACCAGCAGGCCGTCGACAAAGCGCGGGCCGTAACGCTCCAGCAGGTCAGGGTCGAGCACCAGCGCCAGCAATTGGTCGAGGCTCATGCGCGCGCTCCTTGCAGGTGGCGGTTGCTCCGCCGCTCGATGTAGGCGAACACGCGCCCGGACAATGCCGCGAACAGCAAGTAGCCCAGGCACGCCACGCCGTAGAAGAACATGGGCTCTTTGGTCACGCTGACGGCCAGGTTGGTCTGGCGCATCAGGTCGACCAGCGAGATGGTCGACACCAGCGAGGTGTCCTTGAGCAACGACAGCCAGTTGTTGGACAAGCCGGGCAGGGCAATGCGGGTCAACTGCGGCAGCAGCACCTTGAAGAACCCGGTGCGTTTGCTCAGCCCCAAGGCCGAACAGGCCTCCCACTGGCCTTTGGGCAAGGTCTTGAAAGCGGCCAGCCAGATCTCGCTGGAAAATGCGGCGAACACCAGGCTGAACGCGATCATGGCGGCCACGAAGGTATTGATCAGGAACTCACCTTCATAGCCCAGGGCGGCAAGGACCTTCTGCGCGGCGATCTGGCAGCCGTAATAAATGATCAGCAGTGTCAGCAGCTCGGGCAAGCCGCGGAACACGGTGGAAAACGTGGTGGCCCAGGCCCGTGGCAGGCGTTTGCGCGAGCGGGCCGCCAGGGCGACTACCAGGCCCAGCGGCAGGCCGATGGGCAGGCAGGCCAGGGCCAGTGACATAGTGACCAGCGCGCCGGCCAGCAGCGCCTGGCCCCAGCCACCGCTGGCCAAGGACAGCAAGGACAATTGATCGAGCATGACGAACACCTTGTGTTGACCTCACCGGCCTCATCGCCGGCAAGCCAGCTCTCACAGGTAAACCGCTGTTGTTAAGGTCTGTGGGCAACCTGTGGGAGCTGGCTTGCCGGCGATAGGGCCCGGTCAGGCAATGAGGGCTTGAAGATCAGTTGTAGATATCGAATGCAAAGTACTTGCTGGCGATCTTCTGATAGGTGCCGTTGGCCACGATCTGTTGCAACGCGGTGTTCAGGCGTTGGCGCAAGGCTTCATCATCCTTGCGCACGGCAATGGCGGCATCGGCCTTGGTGTTGGCTACATCACCCAGAATCTTGCAGCAGTCACCGCCGTTCTTGCTGATCCATTCCTGAAGCGGAAATTTGTCGGCAATCACCCCGTCCAGGCGGCCGGCGGCCAGGTCCGCGTTGGCTTCGTCCATGGTCGGGTACAGCTTCACGTCAGCGCCGGCCTTGGCGTAAACGTCCTCGGCATAAATGGCCTGGGTGGACGACGACTGGGCGCCAACCGTGTAGCCGTCGAAGTGGGTTTGGGCATCGGTGATCTTGCTGTCCTTGGCCACGGCCACGGTCAACGGGGTACGGTAGTAATGGTCAGTGAAGGCAATTTTCTTGCGCCGTTCCTCGGTGTCGATCATCGAGGCCACCACCGCGTCGTACTTGCGCGCCATCAGCGCCGGGATGATGCCTTCCCAGTCCTGAGCCACCAGCGTGCACTCGACCTTCATCTGTTCGCACAGGGCATGGGTAATGTCGACGTCGAAGCCATGCAACTGGTTATCGGCGTCGACAAAGTTGAACGGCGGGTAGGCACCCTCGGTGGCGAAGCGCAGGGTTTCGGCACTGGCAGCACCTGCCAGCAGCAGGGCGCACGCACCCAGCAAGGCCATGGACTTGTTCATCTCGCACCTCATTGCACTCTTGCTATTGTTGTTTGCCCGCCGACCACGTGGTGTAGCCGACGAACTCGTTATGTAGAGCGGCAGTTGCTTCCAAGCGCTTTTCAACATCCGGCCCGAGTTTCTTGCAGACCTCGTTGACCATCAGGTGTACCCACGACAGCATGGCCGAGGTGGATTCCCAGAACAGATTGAATTCGGTGGGTATGCGGAACACCTCGTCGGCGTTGGCATCGGCCCAGTCACAGAAAGTGTCGGTCACCAAGGTGACCGCAATGCCCGCCTCGCGCGCCTTTTGGCACAGCAACAGGGCATGGCGGGAATAACGGCGCGCCTCGAACACCACCAGGGCGCTGTCTGCGGCGTTACCGAGCAGCACGTCGGCAAAGTGCCCGGCACTGAGATCGACCAGTTGCACCCCATCGCGCAGGTATTGCAGCAAGTGGCCCATGCACATGGCCAGGCCGCGCTCGGTCTGAAAGCCTGCAACAAAGACCCGGCGCTTGCTCGCCAGGCGTTGGGCCACGTTGTGCCAGGCCGGGCCTTGGCGGTACTCGTGCACGCGCACCAGGGCGGCCATTTCCAGTTCCAGGCTGCCGCCGTTGTCGCTGGCGTCCTGGCGCTGGCGGTAATCGTGCAAGCGGTCGCCCACCAGCCACGGGCCATCGCCCAGGTCGCTCTGCAGGTCTTGCTTAAGTGCCTTGAGGTGGGCATAACCCAGGGAGCGGCAAAACCGCCCGACACTGGATTCGCTGACGCCCAGCTTGGCGGCGATGCTGGCCGAGGTCTGGAACGGCAGTTCGTGCAGGTTGGCGAGCATGTAGGTGGCGATCTTGCGGCCTGACGCTGCGGCCCCGTCGAGGCTGGCTTCCAGGCGTTGCTTGATCGGTTGGCTCATGCTGGGGCTCCAGAAGGTAAGGCTTGGGAAGAAAATGAATGTTTTCTGCCATTAAGTCAACATTTGACAGATAGCTGTCACTCGCGGGAAAGTTTTGCCGTTGCAACGCTGTAGCCACTCCAAAATCAACAAGGAGCTTCAGATGTCCGCACCGTCCACCGGCACCGTCGTGCGCGTGCCGTTTACCGAGCTGCAAGGCCTGCTGCAGGCTATCTTCCAGCGCCATGGCTGCAGCGACAGCGTGGCCAGGGTGCTGGCCCACAATTGTGCCAGCGCCCAGCGCGATGGTGCCCATAGCCATGGGGTGTTCCGCATGCCGGGGTACGTGTCCACGCTGAACAGCGGCTGGGTCGATGGGCGGGCCGTGGCCAAGGTCAGTGACCTTGCCGCCGGCTATGTCAGCGTCGATGCCGCTGGCGGGTTCGCCCAGCCCGCACTGGCGGCGGCCCGCGACCTGTTGGTGGCCAAGGCGCGCAACGCCGGCATTGCCGTGCTGGCGATCCACAACTCGCACCATTTCGCCGCCTTGTGGCCAGACGTGGAGCCGTTCGCTGAAGAGGGCCTGGTGGCCCTCAGTGTGGTCAATAGCATGACCTGCGTCGTGCCGCATGGGGCCCGCAAGCCTCTGTTCGGCACCAACCCTATCGCCTTTGCAGCACCCTGCGCCGAGCATGACCCGATCGTCTTCGACATGGCCACCAGCGCCATGGCCCACGGCGACGTGCAGATTGCCGCGCGTGCCGGCCAGCTGCTTCCCGAAGGCATGGGTGTCGATGCCAATGGCGAACCAACCACCGAGCCCAAGGCGATTCTCGAGGGCGGTGCCTTGCTGCCATTCGGCGGGCACAAGGGCTCGGCGCTGTCGATGATGGTCGAATTGCTGGCGGCAGCACTGACAGGCGGGCATTTCTCCTGGGAGTTCGACTGGTCGGAGCACCCGGGGGCGAAAACGCCATGGACCGGGCAACTGATCATCGTCATCGACCCGAGCAAGGCCGAGGGCGAGCGTTTTGCCCAGCGCAGTCGCGATCTGGTGGAGCAGATGCAGGGGGCAGGGTTGACGCGCATGCCGGGTGAACGGCGTTACCGCGAGCGCGAGGTGGCCGAAGAAGAGGGAGTGGCGCTGACCGAGCAGGAATTGCAAGACCTGAAAGCGTTGCTTGGCTGATCCGGCCTCATCGCCGGCAAGCCAGCGCCCACAGTGGGAGATTCTATGGTTTCTGGCAAGGGTAGCCGTAGCATCTGCAGCGGCTGTTAGATCGAGCGCCGCCCGCGCGGCGCTTCGCGGGTAAACCCGCTCCTACATTTGTTTCGGGCCAGTATTGCCTGTGCCGGACGCGCGCGACCGCCTTGTTTTTACGACGCGATATCGTGGTGGGCGCCAAGGCGTTCGCGCGCAAATCCCCCAGGCATAATTGGCCCGAAACAAACAAGGAGCGGGTTTACCCGCGAAGCGCCGCGCGGGCGGCGCTCGATCTCACAGACGCTGAAGATGCTGCGGCTACCCTTGCCAGAAACCATAGAATCTCCCACAGGGGCCGCGCAAAAGGCGGGTTACCACAAGGCTGCCGACGCCGCAGCCAGTACCCTGGCAAACACCTCCAGCGCCTTGTCGATCTCGGCGTCGGTGCTGAAACGGCCGATGCTAAGGCGCACGCTGTTGCGCGCCTGGTGCTCATTCAGCCCCAGCGCCAGCAGCACGTGGGAGGCCGTGTTGCTCGCCGAGTTGCACGCCGAGGTGGTGGACAACGCCAGTTCGCTGGCCAGCGCCGCACTGTTGAAGCCCGGGCTGTCGATGCACAGGTTCAGGGTGTGCGGGATGCGTTGCGTGGCGCAGCCATTGAGGCTGACCCCGGGCAACTTCAGCAAACCTTCCAGCAGCCGCGTGGCCAGCTGCGCAAGGCGCAGGTACTCGCTGTCGCCGGGCTGCCCGGCCAGGGCGAAAGCACTGCCCATCCCGGCAATCTGATGGGTGGCCAAGGTCCCGGAACGCAGGCCCAGCTCATGGCCACCGCCGTGGATCTGTGCGCGCAGTACCGGGCGCGCCCGAGGCCCGACGTACAGGGCGCCGATGCCTTTGGGGCCATAGACCTTGTGCGCCGAGAACGACATCAGGTCGACAGCCATCGCGTTCAGGTCGATCGCCAGTTTGCCCACTGCCTGTGCGGCATCCACGTGCAACAGGGCGCCATGGGCGCGAACGCACTCGCCAATGGCGGCAACGTCGGTGACCGTGCCCAGTTCATTGTTGACGGCCATCAGCGATACCAGTCGGGTATCGGTGCGCAACGCGGCTTGTACGGCCGCGGGCTGGATCAGGCCACGGGCATCAGGCGCCAGGCGCGTGACCGCCCAGCCCTGGCGCTCCAGTTCGGCTACGGTGTCGAGTACGGCTTTGTGTTCCAGCAGGCTGGTGACCAGGTGCCCGGGTGGGGCGAAGCCGTTGGCAACACCTTTGAGCGCCAGGTTGTTCGACTCGGTGGCGCCAGAGGTCCATACCAGCGCTTCGGCTGAAGCGCCGATGCGCTCGGCCACTTGCTGTCGGGCCTGCTCCACCACACTGCGGGCGGCCTGGCCGTAGGCATGGCCACTGGAGGCCGGGTTGCCGAAGTTGGCCTGGCGGCCCAGGCAGGCGAGCATGGTTTCCACCACCCGGTCATCGACCGGGGTAGTGGCGGCGTAATCGAAATACAGCGGGGCGTTAGGCATCGGGGCATGTCCATGTCTGTCGCCGTGGGTTAGGCGATCGTTGGCATCAGCCTATCGTTTGTCGGAAAGATGCTTTTCGCTTCCCGCTGCACTATTTGCGGCCTATAGGTGTGTCTGTTCTACTTGAATAATTTTTTGGAGAATATTTTCCTCGATCCTTCCCTTCGCACAGCATATCGTGATGCGCCTCGACCGCGTTCAAAGTGTGTGTCAGGCGGGTTCAAGCGCTTTTTCTTCATCGGCGACTACACGTTGGCACAGTTCGGTGATCTGCTCGCGCATCCAGCGGTTGGCCGGGTCCTGGTCGGTGCTTTCGTGCCAGTACAGGTGAGTTTCCAGGGCCGGGACCTCCACCGGCAGCGGGTGGTAGCGCAGCTGATGACGGCGAGCGAAACGCTCCGGGACGGTCATCGCCATGTCGGTCTGCTGCAACACTTGCGAGGCCATCAGGTAGTGCTGCGAGCGCAGGGCGACCTTGCGCTGCACGCCCATCTTGCCCAAGGCCAGGTCGACATACCCCAGGCCGTTGCGGCGGCTGGAAATGTGGATGTGGGTCATGCCCAGGTAGCTGTCGAGGGTCAGTTTGCTGTCCGCCAGCGGGTGGCCCTGGCGCAGGGCACAGACGTAGCGGTCCTGCATCAGCTTCACGTGGCGGACCTGGGGGTCGGTGTTCAACGGTGCGTCGATGGCGAAATCCAGGCGGCCGGCGGCCAGCTCCTTGGTGGCTTCACGGCGCTTGCACAGGAAACTCTCGATCAGCACCGCCGGCGCCAGGCGGCGCAGCCTCTGGAACAGGGGCGGCAGAATGACCGCTTCGGTCAGGTCGGTCATGCTGATACGGAAGGTTTTGTTGGCCTGTTGCGGGTTGAAAATGCGGCTTTCCTGTACGGACGTGCGCAGCAGCGCCAGGGCGTTGCGCACCGGGCCGATGATGTTCTGCGCCATGGGCGTGGGCACCATGCCTTGCGCAGTGCGCACGAACAGCGGGTCGTTGAAGGTTTCGCGCAGGCGCGACAGGGCGTTGGACACTGCCGGCTGGGTGATGCCGACGATCTGCCCGGCGCGGGTGAGGTTAGCTTCGGTGTAGATCGCATCGAACACGATGAACAGGTTGAGGTCGACCTTGCTGAGGTTCATGGGCGCCGCTCTTTGTTGGAGTTATCCGCCGATCATATATCGGTTATGAATGTTCATACACGCGGAAAATAGACTAGGTGGATCGGGGTGCGCTGCTCTAGGCTCTGGCCATGTTCTTCGAACCGTGAAGGTAAGCCCGATGGATTTCGCCTATTCGCCCAAGGTCCAGGCACTGCGCGAGCGCGTCACCGCGTTCATGGATGCTTATGTCTACCCCGCCGAGGCGGTGTTCGACCGCCAGGTCGCCGAGGGCGACCGCTGGCAGCCCACCGCGATTATGGAAGAGCTCAAGGCCAAGGCCCGCACCGAGGGGCTGTGGAACCTGTTTCTGCCCGAGTCGGAGTACGGCGCTGGGCTGAGCAACCTGGAGTACGCGCCGCTGGCCGAAATCATGGGCCGCTCACTGCTCGGCCCGGAGCCGTTCAACTGCTCGGCCCCGGATACCGGCAACATGGAGGTGCTGGTGCGCTACGGCAGCCAGGCGCAGAAACGCCAGTGGCTGGAGCCGCTACTGCGGGGCGAGATTCGCTCCTCCTTCGCCATGACCGAACCGGACGTGGCCTCCTCGGACGCTACCAACATGGCCGCGACCGCGGTGCGTGACGGTGACGAGTGGGTGATCAATGGCCGCAAATGGTGGACGTCGGGTGCGTGCGACCCGCGCTGCAAGGTGATGATCTTCATGGGCCTGTCCAATCCCGAAGGCCCGCGTCACCAGCAGCACTCGATGATATTGGTGCCAACCGATACGCCTGGCGTGAAGATTGTTCGCCCGCTGCCGGTATTCGGCTACGACGATGCACCGCATGGCCACGCCGAGGTGCTGTTCGAGAACGTAAGGGTGCCTTACGAAAACGTGATCCTCGGCGAGGGCCGCGGCTTCGAGATCGCCCAGGGGCGCCTGGGCCCTGGGCGTATCCACCACTGTATGCGTTCGGTCGGCATGGCCGAACGGGCGCTGGAACTGATGTGCAAGCGCTCGGTTGCGCGCACCGCCTTCGGCAAGCCTTTGGCACGCCTGGGGGGCAATGTCGACAAGATTGCCGATTCGCGCATGGAAATCGACATGGCCCGGCTACTCACGCTCAAAGCGGCGTACATGATGGACACGGCCGGCAACAAGGTCGCGCGCAGCGAGATCGCGCAGATCAAGGTGGTGGCGCCGAACGTGGCGCTGAAGGTGATCGACCGGGCGATCCAGCTGCATGGCGGGGCAGGGGTGAGCGGCGATTTCCCGCTGGCGTACATGTACGCCATGCAGCGCACCCTGCGCCTGGCCGACGGGCCCGATGAAGTGCACCGGGCGGCGATCGGCAAGTATGAGATTGGCAAGTATGTGCCGGCAGAGATGTTGCGCAGCGGGGGGTGAGGCAGGCTGATGCTCGTCAGGCCTACCCTTTGTGGCCTGCATTGGCTTGGGGCGTAGCGTGTTCCGGCGGCGGATCCACGACAGTCGCCTCTTGCCCCCGCGTCTTGATCAGCGAAACCACCACCCCACCCAGCAACAACCCGAACGTCACACCCAACGACAGCAACGCCGGCACCTTGCCGACCATGCCATGGTAGAAGATCTTGCAGCCGATGAAGATCAACACCAGCGCCAATGCGTACTTGAGGTATACGAACCGGTGCATCAACGCCGACAACGCAAAGTACAGTGAGCGCAGGCCAAGAATGGCAAAGATGTTCGAGGTGTAGACAATGAACGGGTCCTGGGTGATGGCGAAGATCGCGGGTACGCTGTCCACGGCAAACACCAGGTCGGCCAGTTCGATCAGCACCAGCGCCAGGAACAACGGCGTTGCATGGCGCAGGGCCTTGTTCTGCCCCGGGGGTGTCTGGTGGACAAAGAAGTGCGAGCCATGAATTTCGTCGGTCACCCGCAGGTGCCGGCGTACGAACTTGAGGATTGGGTTATTGGCCAGGTCTGGATGGCTGTCTTCTTTGGACAGCGCCATCTTCACCCCGGTGAACAGCAGGAAGGCCCCGAAGACGTACAGCACCCAGGCGAAGTTCTGCACCAGCGCTGCGCCCACGCCGATCATGATCGCGCGCAGGATCACCACCCCGAGGATGCCCCAGAACAGCACGCGGTGCTGGTAACGGCGGGGGATGGCGAAATAGCTGAAAATCATGGCCATGACGAACACGTTGTCCATCGACAGTGATTGCTCGACCAGCAAGCCGGTGTAGAACTCCAGCGCCGATTGCGCGCCTAGCTGGAACCAGACCCAGCCGCCGAACAGCACGCCGATGCTGAAGTAGCCGGAGTACAACAGTAGGCTCTCGCGCATGCCTATTTCACGTTCGTGGCGGTGCAGCACGCCGAGGTCGAGTACCAGCAGGCCGATGACGATGGCCATGAACATCAGCCACAACCAGATGCTGGTACCGAGGAACGGGGTGGTGAGAAACGCCTGTAGAGCTGTCATGAGCCCTCCTTGAATGTCGACGTTGCGTGGCAACAGTGATCCGACATCACGGCGTGGCAGCCGTCAGAGGGGCCCGGTATCACATAGGCTTTAGGCTAGACCTGTTTGCCTGCGCTGCCGAACCCGGAGCTGTTACATTTGTTTGCCAGGCGGCCGTGAACAGCAGCACCCTGTGGCTCAGTACACCCATACCTCCACACGCTGGTTGTGCAGCCGCCCTTGCTCACGTTCGTTGTCGGCCACAGGCAATTCAGCGCCCATGCCGGTCACCTGCAGCACTTCGACGCCGTTACGTGCCAACTGGCGGCGCACCGCCTGCGCCCGCAAGCGCGACAGCAGCGCAGCGCGGCCTGGGGTCAGCTTGGGGTCGCCGAAGCCAACCAGCACTGTCTTGCCCTGTAGCTTGCCGGCCTGGTGCAGGTAATCTGCGACCCGTTGCACATCACGCAGGGCCTTGTTGTCGAGGTTGGCGCTGCCTGCCTGAAAGCGAAAGTTCACGCTCAGCCGTTGTGCCTGCCTGGCCAGGCTGCGGTAGCGCGGCGGCATGCCTGCCTGTGGTGGCACTGGCAGGGCCTGTATCTGCTGCGAAACGAACCCCTGCTGGGCGACGATGGCCTGGCCTGCCGGGCTTTGGGCGAAGTCCGCCAGGGTCTTGGCGCGTGGTTTGGGGTTGGCCGGCAGATAGAAGTACAAGCGCCGCGACAGGGGGTAGTCCTCGCTGGCTACCAGGGCCCGCTCCGGCAGCATGGCTGGGGCGTCCCCTTCAGCCACCGCCAGCACCTTGGCCCCGTGAATTGCGGCCAGGCTACTGAAGCCAATGGCCTGGCGGTCGGTGCTCACCCGTGCAGCCAGTTCGTCACTGGATTCGAAGCGCCGGGCCTGGGCTGACAGTGCCGCGTGCTGCGGCTCCAGTACCAGTGCCTTGAAGGTTTCAAAGGTGCCGGAGCGGTCGTCACGGGCGTACAGGTGAATAGCCCCGCCGGAAATGCCCAATTCTTCCCACCGCTGGATCTGGCCAGAGAAAATCTGCGCCAGTTGCCCTGTGCTGAGCTGCGGCAGCGGGTTGTCGGGGTGGACAATGACCGCCACGCCATCCAGGCCAATGACTTGCTCGGAAGCGGTAGCACGCAGGTCGCCCAACGCTCGTAACTGGAGTGCTTCGTTGTCGTTGATCGGCCGTGAGGCGGCGGCCAGGTCGGCCTCGCCCTCAACCAGGGCGGTGAAGCCGGTGCTGGAGCCGTGGGCAGCGATGTCGATGCGCACCGGTTGGCCCTGCGTGTCCCGGGCCGTGATCACGGTTTCGTTGGGCCGCTTGCCGGCTTGCCGTTGGATCGCGCTGGCTTGCTGCGCACGCAGTTGGCCCTCCACCAGCGCCGGCAGCAGGGCTGCGCCGATGGTATTGGAGCCTTGCACACGCAAATGAACGGGTTTGGCCACGGTGGCCAGTGGTAGCACGGTGAGCAGTAGCACAAGCAGGCGCGGCATGCCGGGTGGCCCTCTGGCATAGAGTTGGCCGGCAGATTACGACAGGGGCGTGATGATAATGTGACAGTCAATGGGATTGAGGCTGTCAAGGCTGCTGTGCAGCCCATCGCCGGCAAGCCGGCTCCCACACGATAGCAATGTTCTCAAGACCTGTGCTGTACGTTGTGGGAGATTCTATGGTTTCTGGCAAGGGTAGCCGCAGTATCTTCAGCGCCTGTGAGATCGAGCGCCGCCCGCGCGGCGCTCGATCTCACAGGCGCTGCATATCTTCTGACAAACACCTGCCAGCCCTGATGCGATCCCTGTGGGAGCCGGCTTGCCGGCGATGGGCCGCAAGGCGGCCCTGGCGGTCTCAATGCGCGCCGGCCGATTTGCTCAGGTCGCTCTCGGCCCATTCGGTGTAGATGCAGGCATCAGCCACTGCCCAGCGCACCTTCACGTTATCCCCTGGCTGCATCGGCATACCCGCTGCAGACAGCGCCTTGACCGTCAGTTCGGTACCGCCAGCAGTCACCACATGGCAGGTTTGGCTTTCCCCCAAAAACAGTACCTCGCCAACCTTGGCGCTGACCTCGTTCCAGCCAGCCGGCAGCGGCTGGCGCGCGGCTTGTTCGGCAGTCAGGGCCAGGGCTTTTTCCGGGCGGACCATGATCAGTGCATCCTGCGAGGCTGCCAGCCCCGGGGTCAGGCGGATGGCCACCGGCTGGCCTTCAAAGCTGGCTGCGCCGTTGCTGCTGGCCTTGATCCGCAAGAAGTTGGAGTTGCCCAGGAACGACGCCACAAAAGCATTCGGTGGGTTCTGGTACAGGTCGTAGCCGGTGCCCAGGCCAACGATCTTGCCGTGGCTGAAAATGGCAATGCGCTGCGACAGGCGCATGGCCTCTTCCTGGTCGTGGGTCACGTAGACAATGGTGATGCCGAGGCGGCGGTGCAGTTGACGCAGCTCGTCCTGCAGGTCTTCACGCAGCTTCTTGTCCAAGGCCCCGAGCGGCTCGTCCATCAGCAGAATGCGTGGCTCGTACACCAACGCGCGGGCAATCGCCACACGTTGCTGCTGGCCGCCGGACATCTGCGACGGCTTGCGGTGGGCGAACTGTTCCAGTTGCACCAGCTTGAGCATGGCATCGACACGCTTGCTGGTTTCGCCCGCATTGAGTTTGCGAATGGCCAGCGGAAAGGCGATGTTGTCGCGCACGTTCAGGTGCGGGAACAACGAGTAACGCTGGAACACCATGCCGATATCACGCTTGTGCGGCGGCACGTTGACCAGCGATTGGCCGTCGACCAGGATCTCGCCGCTGCTCGGCGTTTCGAAGCCGGCCAGCATCGACAGGGTGGTGGACTTGCCCGAGCCGCTGGAACCGAGGAAGGTCAGAAACTCGCCGTCCTGGATCTCCAGGTCGAGGTTGTCCACGGCGGTGAAGTCGCCGTAGTGCTTGTTCAGGCCGCGCAGGCTGACCAGGGTCTTGCCGTGCGCGTTGTCTTTGATCACTGCACTCATTGTTGTTATCTCCGCGCTCAGGCGTTTTCGGTGCGCCGGCGCAAGGCGGCGGCAATGAACATGACCAGCAGCGAAAGGCCGATCAGCAAGGTCGAGGCCACGGCGATCACCGGGCTCAGGTCCTGGCGCAGGGTGGTCCACATTTTCACTGGCAAGGTCTGCAGGTCGGGGCTGGCCATCATCACACTCAGGACCACCTCGTCCCAGGACACCAGGAACGCGAACAGGCCCCCGGCAATCATCCCCGGGCGAATGGCCGGGAAGGTGACCTTGAAGATCGCCTGCAGGCGCGACGCGCCGCAGATCACGGCGGCATCCTCGATCGACTGGTCGAACAGCTTCAGCGAGTTGATGATCGAAATGATGGTGAAGGGTAGGGCGACGATCACATGGCTGACCACGAACGCGAACAGCGTGCCGGTATAGCCCAGCTTGAGGAACAGCGCGTACACCGACACCGCAATGATCACCAGCGGTACGATCATTGGCATGGTGAACAGCCCGTACAGCAGTTCACGGCCCGGGAAGCGGCCACGCACCAGGGCGAAAGCGCTGGGTAAACCCAGCAGCACCGCTGCAACGGTGGTAAGCACGGCCACCTTGAAGCTGGCCAGTGCAGCCTCCATCCACTCAGGGTTGGAAAAGAACTGGCCGTACCACTTGAGGGTCCAGCCGGGCGGCGGGAATACCAGCCACTGCGACGAACCGAACGACAGCAACACGATGAACACTACCGGCAGCAGCAGGAAGGCTGCGATCACCCCGGTGGTCAGGTACAGGCCTGTGCGCAGCGGGCGGCCCATGGCATTGGGGGAAAGGAGCATGGCGGTTTACCTCGGGTTGCCAACCGGGGACTCCGGCTGCAGCTTCAGGTACAGGTAGAAGAGCACCAGGGTGATCAACACCAGCAGTGCGGCGGCGGCGCTGGCCAGGCCCCAGTTGAGGAACGACTGCACCTGCTGGATGATGAATTCCGGCAGCATCATGTTCTGCGCCCCACCCAGCAGTGCCGGGGTGACGTAGTAACCGAGCGACATCACGAACACCATCAGCGCCCCGGAGAACAGCCCCGAGCGGCACAGTGGCAGGAACACCTTCCAGAAGTTGGTCCACGGGCTGGCGCCACAGATCGAGCCTGCCTGCAGCACCATCGGATCAATGGCGTGCATGGTCGCCTGCAGCGGCAGCACGATGAACGGGATCATGATGTAGCTCATGCCGATCACGACACCGGTCAGGTTGTGCACCATCTCCAGCGGGGCATCGATAATGCCCATGGCCATCAACGCCTTGTTGATTACCCCCGAACTCTGCAGCAGCACCAGCCACGAGTAGGTGCGTGCCAGCAGGCTGGTCCACATCGACAGCAGCACGATGTTCAGCAGCCAGCGGCCCCAGCCTTTGGGCACCAGGGTGATGGCCCACGCCAGCGGGAACCCCAGCAGCACGCTGATCAGGGTGACCACACCGGCCACCGAGAAGGTGTTGAACAGCACCCGTGCGTAAGCCGAGTTGGCGAACAGCTGCTCATAGTTGCCCAGCCCGGGCGTTGGCTCCAGTACCCCGCGCAGCAACAGGCCGATCAGCGGGGCGAAGAAGAACAGACCCAGGAACAGCAAGGCCGGCAGCAGGTTACGGCTGCCTTTCCAGCGCTGGCTCAGGCTGACACGGCGCGGTACGGTGCCCGGAGCGCCGGCCCCTGTGGGGGCACCTTGCGCGTTATGCAGGGCGTTGATGGCGACTTTCATTTGACCAACCACTCATTCCAGCGCGCGGCGATGGCCTGGCCGTTCTTGGCCCAGTAAGCGAAGTCGAGGGTGACCTGGTCCTGGGCATGGGCGGTAGGCAGGTTGGGTGCAAGGTCCTTGTCCAGTTTCGCCACGCTGTCGACGTTGACCGGCGCGTAGGCGGTCTTGTTGGCGAACTCGGCCTGGCCTTCGGCGCTGCTGGCGTTGGCCAGAAACTTCATGGCCGCGTCCTTGTTCTTGGCGCCTTTGGGGATGACCAGGAAATCGGCCATGACCAGGTTCTGCTTCCAGCTCACACCCACCGGGGCACCGTCTTGCTGCAGGGCGTAGACGCGACCGTTCCAGAACTGGCCCAGCGCAGCTTCACCAGAGGCCAGCAATTGCTGCGACTGAGCACCACCGCCCCACCAGACGATGTCTTTCTTGATGGTGTCGAGCTTTTTGAAGGCGCGGTCCAGGTCCAGCGGGTAGAGCTTGTCGGGGGCTACACCGTCGGCCAGCAGGGCCAGTTCCAGCACGCCTGGGCTGGGCCATTTGTACAAGGCGCGTTTGCCAGGGTAGGTCTTGGTGTCGAACAGCGCCGCCCAGTCGACAGGCTTGTTGGCACCGAGCTTGCCTTCGTTGTAACCGAGCACGAAGGAGAAGAAGAACGAGCCGACACCGTGGTCGGACACAAAGCGTGGGTCGATCTTGTCGCGCTTGATCTGGGTGAAGTCGAGGGGTTCGAGCAAGCCTTCGCTGGCGGCGCGCAGGGCAAAGTCGGCTTCCACGTCAACCACGTCCCATTGCACGTTACCGCTCTCGACCATGGCCTTGAGCTTGCCGTAGTCGGTCGGGCCGTCCTGGACTACCTTGATGTCGGTCGCTTTGGTGAAGGGAACGGCCCACGCTTCTTTCTGGGCGTCCTGGGTAGTCCCGCCCCAGCTGACGAAGTTGAGGCTGTCGGCGGCTTGGGCGGCCTGACATGCCAGGGTCAGCAGGCTGGCGGACAGCACTGCGGTTACACGTTTGCTCAACAGCATGGTTACGCCCTCGTTGCTTTTGTTATTCGAGGCGGGGCTTTTGGTGCGCCCGCCAATAGTGTTCGGGGAGCAGCTAAAACAAAGTGTTGGTGGCCATTTGGCGATGTGGACGCCGGCGTGCAGATTTAAGGTCTACGGGATATCATATTATGGTATTCCAAACTTTTGGCAAGAGGTATGAGGCGACCGGCCATCACTCTATGCTCTGCGTGCTTGCGTGAACCTCTGTAGGAGCGGCCTTGCGTCGCGAAAGGGCCGCAAAGCGGCCCCAACAATTCATCTGTCAACGCTGAGAACCTGGGGACGCTATGCGGCCCTTTCGCGACGCAAGGCCGCTCCTACAAGGCATTGCGTCAGCCCATACGTCCTGGCTCAAATGGAATGCTCTGCACCACCTCCAGCTCATAACCCGCCAGCCCCGCATATTTAAGCGGCGGCCCCAGGTGGCGCAGCTTGCCGACCCCCAGGTCCTGCAGAATCTGCGCCCCGGTGCCCACTTCCGAGTACACCTTCGACTGCCCGCGCTGGTAAGGCCGCACCGGTTGGGTCAGCTGTGGTACCCGCTCCAGTAATGCCTGTGAGGATTCATGGTTGGCCAGGACCACCACCACGCCGCTGCCTTCCTCGGCCACCTTCTGCAGTGCGGCCCACAGGGTCCAGTTGGCGGGGCCGGCGTATTCGGCGCCGACCAGGTCGCGCAGGGGGTCGATCACATGCACCCTGACCAGGGTTGGCTGCTCGCGACGGATATCGCCCATTACCATGGCCATGTGCACGCCACCTTCGATGCGGTCTTCATAGGTGACCAGGCGGAAGGTGCCATGCACGGTCGGCAGTTCCCGTTCGCCGATGCGCTTGATGGTCTGCTCGGTGCTAAGGCGGTAGTGGATCAGGTCGGCGATGGTGCCGATCTTGATGCCATGCCGTGCAGCGAACACCTCAAGGTCGGGGCGGCGCGCCATGGTGCCGTCGTCGTTGAGCACTTCGACGATCACCGAGGCCGGGCTGAAGCCGGCCAAGCGCGCAAGGTCGCAACCCGCTTCGGTGTGGCCGGCGCGGGTCAGTACGCCGCCTTCGCGGGCACGAAGGGGGAATATATGGCCGGGTTGGACCAGGTCTTCGGGGCGGGCCGTGGGGGCCATGGCCGCGGCCACGGTACGTGCCCGGTCGGCGGCAGAGATGCCGGTAGTGACGCCCGTGGCAGCTTCGATCGACACGGTGAACGCGGTGCTGAACACACTGCCGTTGGCCGGTACCATCTGCTCCAGCCCCAGGCGTTGGCAGTGATCGTCGGTCAGGGTCAGGCAAATCAGGCCCCGCGCTTCGCGGGCCATGAAGTTGATGGCCTGAGCGTCGCAACGCTCGGCGGCGATCAGCAGGTCGCCTTCGTTTTCTCGATCCTCGTCATCCACCAGCAGGACCATTTTGCCTTGCCGGTAGTCCTCGAGAAGTTCCTCGATGGTGTTGAAAGCCATGTTGCACGCTCGCTGTGGTGGTGTCATTTTTATGGTATACCATCATACACAAGTATCGGCTAATCAGGAGAAGGCGCATGAAGGCCTATTGGATCGCCCATGTGGACGTGACCGACCCCGAGCAGTACCAGCAATACACCCAACGCGCCCCGGCTGCCTTCCAGGCGTTCGGTGGCCGCTTTCTGGCCCGTGGCGGGCGCAGCGAGGCGCTGGAAGGGCGGCCCACACCTCAGCGTAGCGTGGTGATCGAATTCGATTCCTACGCGCAGGCGGTGGCGTGTTACCGGTCTGAGCTGTACCAGGAGGCGTGCAGCCATCGCCAAGGGGTAGCGAAGGCCGACGTGATCATCGTTGAAGGGGTGGGGCCGTGAGTGTTGGTTGATGCCCCTGACGCCGGCGAGCCGGCGATAGGGTTACTACTGGCAAAACAGAGGCTCAAGGCGCTTGCGTAACGTGCACGTTGTCGATGACCATGCGCGGATTTTCGCCGTCTTCAACCATGTGAAGGTGCAGTATTTCAGGGCCGTTCACCGTTAGCTCATCGGACCCATAATGCATACCTTCACGGTCACTCAGCCGTTTGTGGTTGTCCGTGAAGGTGAGATCTCTGGTACATAGATCACTGCACCCCCAGTCGTAACTTACGCGGCGGGTACCTGTGCCAGGCAGCAGAATTTCGGTTGAACCGTCGAACGTAAGATGTTTTGCCTTTATGGCGCTTCCATCGCCGCTGTGCGAATCGTCGCTGATCCCACCCGTGCCATGTAGTTTGAATGTCGTCTGGTCAACCTTGAATTCCTTGCGGTCACCGACCTGCTCGGACTCGAAATCGACCTCCGAAGTCACGATGGGGCGACCTACCGCTTGGTCTTGCTCATCGTAGGTTAGCTGCATAACCTGATCCTTCGCCGTGGGCAGCTTGATTCGGATTACAGGCACCGCCTGGCCATACGCTGCGTGATACCGGAACTGGTCGAACTGCGCCAGCAAGCCAGCCTGCGTCTGACCCTCGACATAGAAAAATGCGAAAACAGGCAAGTCGGCGCCCACGCCGACTTGCCAGGCAGGGAGCAAAATCTCGTTGTAGCCCATCCACGCATCTGCGCTCAAACCTGCCCTGACTTTTATCGGCATCTCGAACCATCGGGCCTTCATGTTCGCGGGTGCTTCGCGAAGGTCCCACCCGCAGACTCTTGATTTTCTGATGTCATCTTCGCTGTACGTTGCCAACCACGCTTCGGCATCCTTCACGCCGACCTTCTGGCACGCATCCGTGGTGCTCTCAAACCCATCATGCGGGCCGCACCCCTGCGCGGTTTCGCGGTTGTCCGTGCCACCATCGATGGGGAAGGTGCACAGTACTTCGAGCTCGCGCAGCTTGCCGTGCGGGATGGCCTGCAGAGGCGGGAACAAATAACCATTGAAGCGTTCCGCCGCCCTGCCGAAGTTGGTATCGCGGCGCACCCAGGAAAACGCTATGGCGCCTTTATCCAAGTGCTTGCGGCTCGGGTCCCAAGGTAGCGATTCTGGGATGAAACCGGTGGCACGCATTTCAAAACCGCTGCACAGGTAGCTGGGTTTGTCAGGCCCACCACAGTCTTCGGTGACCGAGTCGTACCAGACTTTCAGTTGCGTAACCGCCTGTTCACCCCGCTTGTTCAATTCGATCAACTGCTGTGACTTGGCTGTTGCGCTTGTGAGTGCCTGAGTCTGCGCGGGCGGACGGGCAGGCAGCACAGAGGACGTGTGCGACACGCAACCGATCAAACTTGCCAGGGTTAGAAGCGACAGGGCTATTCGTGTCCACATTGGCGAGCACCTTTTTCTGAGTGGAGTAGCACAGCCGCACGCATAGCTATCGTGGGCTTTGGTGCAATTTGCGCACAGGAAAAAAGTGGCGGCTACTGGCAGTTCTATCAGCATTCGGGCCAAGCCCAGGTGACCGAGCGCCAACATCTCGATTGGTCCTGGGCAGGTCTTCCGGTCATGGGCTCAGTTCAGATGCGCTTTGAGTTCAGCGCCTGCCTGGCGCATAGCCGCCTTGACCGCCGGTACCTGGCTCAGCGGGTTGAGCAACCCATAGTCATGGATCATGCCGTTGTAGCGCACCGAGGTCACGGGCACCCCGGCGGCAGTGAGCTTGCGGGCATAGGCCTCACTTTCATCACGCAGTACGTCGAACTCGGCTGTTTGCACCAGCGCTGGCGGCAAGCCTTGCAACTGTTCGGTGGTGGCCCGCAGAGGCGCGGCGTAGATCTGTTCCCGCGCCTTGGCATCCGTGGTGTAGTTGTCCCAGAACCACTTCATCATGCCGGTGGTCAGGAAGTGCCCTTCGGCAAACTGTTTGTACGAAGCGGTTTCGAAGCTGGCGTCCGTCACCGGCCACAGCAACAGCTGGAAGCGCAGGGCCGGGGTGCCAGCCTCTTTGGCCTTCAGCGCCACGACCGCTGCCATGTTGCCGCCGACGCTGTTGCCAGCCACGGCCAGGCGCTTGCCATCCACGCCGATCTGCTGGCCGTGCTCGGCCACCCAGCGGGTCGCGGCATAGGCCTGGTTGATCGCGGTCGGGTAGTGCGCCTCCGGCGACGGGGTGTAGTCGACATAGACCGCCACTGCCCCAGAGCCAACCACCAGGTCACGGATCAGCCGCTGGTGGGTCGGGAAGTCGCCGAGCACCCAGCCGCCGCCGTGGAAGAACATGAATACCGGCAACGCCCCTTTGACATGGGCCGGGCGAACCACCTGCAGCTTGATCGACTGGCCGTCCGCCTCGATGGTGCGTTCCTTCACCTCGACCCCGGAGAGGTCAACCTTGACCGAGGCCTGGGCGCCGGTCAGCACCGCGCGGGCATCTTTCGGGCTGAGTTGCTCCAGTGGCTTGCCGCCGCCTTGCTCCAGGGCTTCGAGGAAGGCCTGGGTGTGTTGCTCGACGCCTGGGCTTCCCGCAGCGAACGCGCTGGAAACGGACAGCGCCAGAAGCGAGGCGGTCAGTGTTGTGTGGACAATGTTCATGGGCGAATCCTTTTCTGTGCAAGTGTCGGGAATGGGCGTCTTGTCTGGCCTGCTGGGCCATCGTTGCGACCTGTGCGTAGATTAGGCAGGTGCGTTCGTGGGAAAAAGCCGCTATAAAGCGTTTAACTGTCACCAAGAGCGAGACAATGAACCCCTACGAAGACATGCGAATCTTTGCCCAGGTGATGGAGGCCGGCAGTTTTACCGCCGCCGCCGACCGCCTGGGGATGTCCAAGCAATCGGTGAGCCGGCGCCTGATGCAACTCGAAGAGCGCCTGGGCGTGCGCCTGCTCAACCGCTCCACGCGGCGCCTGGATGCCACGCCGCTGGGCCAGCACTACTACCAGGCGGCTTTGCGCTTGCTGGGTGAAGTGCAGCAGGTGGAGCACGACATCAGCGGCCAGGCCCAGGCCTTGCGCGGCACCTTGCGCCTTAGCGCGCCGTTGTCGTTCGCCATGGCGCACCTGGGCTGTTTGCTGACCGAGTTTTTGCAGTTGCATGCGCAGGTGGATGTGGAGGTGGACCTCAGTGATCGGGCGGTGGATCTGATCGGCGAAGGCTATGACCTGGCGTTGCGGATTGGCGGGCTGGAGGACTCCAGCCTGATCGCCCGGCGCATCGCCGATGTGCAGCGGGTGTACTGCGCGAGCCCGGGCTACCTGGCGGCGCGCGGTGTGCCGGCCAAGCCGGAAGACCTGGCCGGGCATGACTGCCTGCCGTATGGGCATTCGCGGCAGGTGCAGTGGCAGTTTCGGCAGGCTGGCAAGGCCCAGGCGATTCAGGTGGCCGGGCGCATGCGCGCGAACAATGGTGAAATCCTCAGGGATGCGGCGATTGCCGGCATGGGGGTGACTTACCTGCCGACTTTCATCGTTGGGCAAGCGCTGGCCGATGGGCGCCTGGTCACGGTGCTGGATGACTGGCGGCCGCCGGCATTACAGCTGTCGGCGGTGTACCCGCAGCACCGGCAGGTGGCGCGGCCGGTGCAGGGGTTCGTGAACTTCCTGCGCGAGCGCTTGCTGCAGCTGTAAAGCCACGGCACGTGCGATAAAAGACCGCTTCTACAAGCACCCGCAAAAACTGGCTATGCTTGCCTCATGACCAGCTCTCCACCGTTGCGCCAGCCTTGCCCCCCTGGCGCCTGCATTTGTGGCCGCGAACAACTGGCCGACCACCCGCAGACCGCCCAGCGCATCCTCCTGCTGACCCGCCAGGAAGAAAAGCGCCTGCTCGACCGCCTGGAAAACCTGAAGGACCTTGAAGACTTGCAGCGGTTACAACAACGCCTGTTCGACAATCTCGGCATTCGCGTGCACATTGCCCCGGGCTTCAATGAAGTGCGGACCATGCGCGGCATCGTCATCGAACTGGATAACCAGCCCGGGCTATGCCGCAAAACCCGGCAGGCGATCCCGGCGGCGATCCGGCGCGGGCTGGAGCGCAATCCCGAGGTTGCGTTCCGCCTGCTCGATACCCACGACCTGCTGCGCGATGCATGAGATGAAGTTAATTTTCCGCCGCCTTGCTACGTCTACTTGAAAGCCCCCTGCGCCAGTGCGCGCAGCGGTTTTCATCATTCAAGGAGGCAGGCAATGACTTCTGTATTCGACCGCGAAGATATCCAGTTCCAGGTAGTGGTCAACCATGAAGAGCAATACTCGATCTGGCCCGATTACAAAGCCATCCCCAACGGCTGGCGTGCAGTGGGCAAAAGCGGCCTGAAAAAGGAATGCCTGGCGTATATCGACGAGGTGTGGACCGACATGCGCCCCCTCAGCCTGCGCCAGAAAATGGCCGAAGCCGCCCCCCAGTGACCGCACTGAACCTGCTGTGCCTGCCGTACTCGGGGGCCAGCGCCATGGTCTACAGCCGCTGGCGGCGCAAGCTGCCGTCGTGGGTGCAGGTACACCCGGTGGAGCTGCCCGGGCGCGGCGCCCGCATGGCCGAGCCGCTGCACACCGACATGCAGGCGCTGGCCCGGCAACTGGCCAGCGAGCAGCGCCTGGCCGCCAATGCACCCTACGCGTTGCTGGGCCACAGCCTGGGTGCCTTGCTGGCCTTCGAGCTGGCGCATGAGCTGCAAGCGCTTGGCTGCCCGGCGCCGCTGGCGTTGTTCGCCTGCGGCACGGCGGCCCCGACCCGGCGCGAAGATTACGATGGCCGGCACTGGCGCGAGCCCAAAACCGACGCCGAGCTGATCAGCGAGCTGCGTGAGCTGCAAGGCACGCCCGAGGAAGTGTTGGCCAATGCCGAGTTGATGAGCCTGACCTTGCCGACCCTGCGCGCCGATTTCCTGCTGTGCGGCACCTACGCCTACCGTCAGCGGCCGGCCCTGAGCTGCCCGCTGCATGTGCTGGGCGGCATTGAGGACCGGGCCAATGACGAGCAACTGCGGGCCTGGGGCAAAGAAACCCACGGCGAGTTTTCGTTGCAGATGTTCCCCGGCGGGCACTTCTTCATCCACGAGCATGAAGACCGTGTGCTCGACGCCCTCACTGCCTCGCTGCAACCGTTGCGCCTGTCCGCCTGATTGACGTCACCGCTTGCCTGGGGGAGGCTAGGCCTTTTCCCAGGCAAGGGGCAGAGCATGCTGATCAATCCACACAAGGCCACGCTGCTGGTCGTCGACATCCAGGAAAAGCTCATCGGCGCCATGAGCGACGCCGAAGGCACCCGGGCGCGGGCCCGCTGGCTGCTGGCGGCGACCGCCGAGCTGGAGCTGCCGGTGGTGATTTCAGAACAGTACCCCAAGGGCCTGGGCCATACCCTGGCCGAGTTGCTGGTGGCGGCACCGGCCGCCCAGGTGGTGGAGAAAAGCCATTTTTCCTGCGTTGCCGCCCAATGCTTGCCCGACAGCCTGATGGCCCGCGAACAGGTGATCGTGTGTGGCATGGAAACCCATGTCTGCGTGCTGCAGACCGTGCTCGGCCTGCTGGCGCTGGGCAAGCAGGTGTTCGTGGTCGAAGATGCCTGTGACAGCCGCACGGCGGCCAGCAAGGCGGCGGGCCTGGCGCGCATGCGCGAAGCCGGTGCGCAGGTAGTGACCCGGGAAATGGTGCTGTTCGAGCTGATGGGGAGTGCGGCGCATCCGTTATTCCGCCACATCAGCAAGACCTACCTGGTCGGTGAACAGCCCTGAACGGCCGGTTATGGGCGGCAGGCATGATGGCCCTGGCACTGCTGCAAGGTTGCGCCGGGCGCCGCGAAGAAGTGCCCGAAGCGGACCCTGCCAAGGTTCGCGCCCAACTGCTGCGGTTGCTACCCACGCAAGCCCGCGACCGCGAGGGCTGGGCCAAGGACATCCAGGTGGCCTTCGAGGCCCAGCGCATCACCCCCAGCAAGAGCAACCTGTGTGCCGTGTTGGCGGTCACCGAGCAGGAGTCGACCTTCACGGCCGACCCACAGGTGCCCAACCTGGGGCGTATCGCCCGTGAAGAAATCGACCGCCGCGCCGCGCGCCTGCACATCCCCAGGCTGCTGATCGATGGTGCGTTGAAAACGCCGTCTGGCAACGGCCAAAGCTACCAGCAGCGGCTACAGGCAGTGCGCAGCGAGAAACAGTTGAGCGAACTGTACGACGAGGTCATTGCTCGCCTACCGTTGGGCAGGACCTTGCTTGGCGGGCTGAATCCGGTGCATACCGGCGGGCCGATGCAGGTCAGCATCGACTTTGCCGAACAGCATGCGCAGGGGTACCCCTACAGCCATGACGGCAGCATTCGCCAGGAGGTGTTCAGCCGGCGCGGTGGCATGTATTTCGGTATCGCGCACTTGCTGGGTTACCCGGCCAGCTACGAACGCCCGCTCTACCGCTTCGCCGATTTCAATGCGGGTTGGTACGCCAGCCGCAATGCGGCGTTTCAAGCGGCGCTGAGCAAGGTCACGGGTGTGCGGTTGGCGCTGGACGGCGACCTGATCGCACCGGGGTCGATCATGCCGGGCGCGACCGAAACGGCGGCGCGCAAAGTGGGCGGGAAGCTGGGGCTGCGCAACCCGCAGATTCGCCGCCAACTGGAGGACGGCGACAGCCTGGCGTTCGAGGCCAGCAAGCTGTACGCCGGGGTATTTGCCCTGGCCGACGCCGCCGCTGGCAAGCCGCTACCGCGAGCGGTGCTGCCGGGAATCGAACTGAAGAGCCCGAAGATTACCCGCAAGCTGACCACGGCGTGGTTTGCAGGGCGGGTGGACGAGCGTTATCAACGGTGCATGAAGCGCTAGCGCCCCCAGGATTTGCGAGGGACTGTTGATCAGCTTTCGCCAAGTGCCCCGACGACTTGTTCGACACTGGCCTTCAACCCGGCAAACGCATCATCCGCGTCGCTGTCCACCACCACCAGCTTCGCGCCGGCTGCCTTGATCGCTGCGGCCAGCGCCGGCTCCGGTTGGCGATGGTCCAGCACCAACGCCACATCCTGTGCCTTCAGGTTGGCTTCCAGCGCCTTCAGCGCGGCGGCATCCCACGCCGTTGGCAGCGGCTGCTGCACCACATCCAGGTTCAGGCCGCTGGCCAGGTAACCCAACCGCGGCGACAGGCTGACCACTGTGAGGTTGTCGACCTTGGCCAACTGCGTCTGGCTGCTGGCGGCAAGCGCCAACAGCTGGCGTTTGAGCGCGGCCAGGTTGCCCTGGATTTTCGTTTTTTCGCTGGGCGCCAGGCGTTCCAGGTCGTTGGCCACGACGTCCGCCATGCGCCCCAGATTGGTCGGGTTCAGCCACGGGTAGGCGTCGTAGGCATCGTCGCCACTCACCGCAATACCTGGCAAGGCGCCGTCCACCGGCCGTGCGGCATCGATCTCGACAATGCGGATATTGCTGCGCCGAGCCATCGGGTACAGCGGGTCGTCGCGCCAGATCGAACGCACGCCGATCACCGCATCGGCCTGTTGCGCAGCCTTGTCCAGGCTAGCGCCACCACGGCCGCTGAAATACGACGGCTGGCGACTGGCCGGCAGGTTGGCCGGGGCTGCGCGCTTGAGTTGTACGCCGGTCCCCTCGAGCAGGGCGCTGGCCAGGCTGTGGGTGATCGGCAAGGTGGTCAGCACCTGCGTGGCGAAAGACAGCGACGGCAGGCTGGCCAGGGCCAGTGCCAGGGTCAGGTGTTTCAGGTTCATGCCGGGTTTCCTTGCAGGCGGGGAACGAGGGTGCGGGCGAGCGCAGCGAGGGCGAAGCAGAGACCGGCGACCAGGATGATCGCGGCACCCGACGGCACCGGCAGGTCGAACACGATCGGTAGCAGAATGCCGAACAACGTGCTGATGCTCGCGATGAGCACCGAGAGGAAGAAAAAGCCCTTCAGTGACTGGCTCACCAGGCGCGCGGCGGCAGCCGGGATCACCAGCAACGCACCGACCAGAATGGCGCCAATCACCTTCACTGCAGCCACGGTGACCAGGGTCACCAGCACCACGAACAGGTAGTCCAGTGTTTTCACCGCCACGCCGCGTACGGCGGCCAACTGCGGGTTGAAGCTGGCCAGCATGATGCGGTTGTACAGCGGCAGCGCCAAGGCCAGCACCAGCACGGCGACGATGCCCAGTACCACCAGGTCCTGCCCGCTCACGGTCAGCACCGAACCGAACAGCACGTTTTCGAGGATGTGCACATTGATTTTGCCCGCCAGCATCAGCAGCAGGCTGGCGCCCAGCGCCAGTGACACCGAGAGGAATACGCCAATGAGTGTGTCCGGTGACAACCCGGTGCGGTTACGCAGGAAGTTCAGCAGGATGCCGAACAGCAGGCAGTAACCGAACAGGCTGCCATAAGGGCCGGTGTAGGGCTCGCCCAGCAGGATGCCGATAGCCACGCCGGTCAGTGCGGCATGGCCGACCGCTTCGGAAAAGAATGCAAAGCGCTTGACCACCACCAAGGTGCCCAGGCCACCCAGCACCGGGCCAATCATCAGGCCGGCCAGCAAGGCGTTGACCACGAAGCCATAGGCCAGCGCCTCGGGCAGGTAGCCGGCAGCGGCCCATTCCTGGACCGTTTGGCGAAAAATGTCGAAACTCATCAGGCAATGCTCTCGTTACGCGGGTGGACGGAAAACAGGCCCAGCAGGCGCTCCGGCGTCAGGGCCTGGGCTGGCGGGGCGTCGAACAGTACCTGACGGCTCAGCCCGGTAACCCGGTCGGCCAGGCGCAGCACCGCTTCCAGGTCGTGTTCGATCCACAACACAGTGGTCCCGGCCTGGCGCCAGGCCAGTAGCAGTTGTTCGAACACCTGAATGCCGGCTTCATCGAGCGCCGACATCGGCTCGTCCAGCACCAGCAGTTGTGGTTCGGGGATGAGCCCCTGGGCCAGCAGCACCCGCTGACGCTCACCGCCCGACAAGGCCCCCATGCGCCGCTTGCGCTTTTCCAGCATGCCAACCCGCGCCAACGCAGCATCGATGGCAGGCTGCACCCTGCGTGACAACCCCAGGAAGGCCGGGCGCCGCTGGCACATGGCAGCCATGAAATCATCCACGGTCATTGGCAGCCCGCGGTCGAACTCCAGGGCCTGCGGGACGTAGCCAATCACCTCGCCTTGCCCCGGCCAGTGCAGGGTCAATTGCCCGTGGTGGGGCATTTGCCCGAGCAGGGTCTTGATCAGCGAACTCTTGCCGCCGCCGTTGGGGCCGACGATGGCGTGCACGCTGCCCGGGGCGACGGTGAAGCTGACCTTTTCGAGGATGCGGGTGCGGCCGAGGGTCAGGTCGATGCCGGCAAAGGTGATGCGCGGCCCACTGGCGGTTGCCAGGTTGGCAGCGGCGGTCATGCGCGGTTCTCCTGAATGGCGCGGACCACGGTGTCGAGGTTGCGCTTCATTTCCACTTCGTACTTGTCCTTGGTGTATTCGCCATAGGAAATGTGGGTAAGGGGGTAAAGGCGCACACCAGACTCACGCTGGATGGTTTCGACATAGGCTGAGGGAAAGTCCATTTCCGAGAAGATCACCCTCACGTCCAGTGCCTTGAGCTGGTCGATGGTCTTCTTCAACTGCGCCGGGCTTGGCTCAATGCCATGGGCGGGTTCGACCACGGCGGTCACTTCCAGGCCGAAGTCGCGGACCAGGTAGTCGTAGGCAGCATGGATGGTGGCCACGCGGAAGGTAGCGCTGGGGGCCTCGGTGACCTTGGCCAGTGCCTGGGCGCGCAAGGCACGCAGGCGTTTGGCGTAGGCCCGGGCGTTCTGCGTGTAGAACCGGGCATTGTCCGGGTCGAGCTTGCCCAGCTCGCGGGCAATGTTGTTGACCTGGGCAATGGTCGTGCTGATCGACAGGAAAGTGTGCGGGTTGACCACCTTGCCGGCACCGCGCGCGGCAATGCCGGTAGCCGCCAGCAGCGGTACGTTCTGGTTGGCCTCGATCGTGGCGATATCAGGTTTTTCACTGGCGGCGATCATGCGGTCGGCAAAGTCGTCATGGCCAACCCCATTGAGCACCACCACGTCCAGGGTGCCGATGCGCTTGATGTCTTCGGCCCGGGGCTCGTAGGCGTGCGGGTTGAAGCCCGCCGGAATCAGCGGCACCACCTCGGCCTTGTCGCCAACGATGTTGCTCACGTAGCTGTAGTAGGGGTGCAAGGTGATGCCGATACGCAGCGGCTTGCCGTTATCGGCCAGGGCCATTGCCGGCAGGGCCAGGGCCAGGAGCAGGGCGAGGGCGGAGCGAAACATGGGCGAGTCCTTCGGTTCAGTGGCGGTGTTCGCGGGTAACCCCGGCGTCGTAGTGGCTGACCACTTGTTGCCAGCCAGCGGCGATCAGTGCCGCCTGGCCGAGGTCATCCGGGAGGGGTGCGGCGCTGTCGCGGCGCAACCAGATATCGGCCTGGCCGCTGCTGTCGGGTGGCAGGATCAGCAGCAGGCTGCCGGCAATTTCGGGTGCCTGGCTGCGGCCCAGGTAGGCGCCGGACGCCAGCCAGGTCCACTGGTGGCTGCCCCGCCTCTGGCTGCCGGCGTCGACCACGAACGGCGGCAGGCCTTCGTCGGCCAGGGCCTGTACCCCAGGTGCAGCGGCGTTTTCTTCACGCAGCAACAGGATCTCGTCGAATGCCACCCGTAGGTCGGTGTAGAGGCCTTGCTCGGCCGCAGTGAGGTCGCGGCGGGCGTCGATCTGGTGGATGGCGATGGCCTGTTCGTCCTCGCGCTCGCCGCGCAGCCACACCACGCCAGCCGCCAACGTCACTATCAGCAGGCTGGCCAACAGCACGTACAGGGTTTCGTGCCCGGCGCCGGCCGGGCGGATCACGTGAGCGCGGCTCATGGCTGGGCGATATCGGCGTAGTCGACTTCCACCACGTGCCCGGGGCCGGCGTCGAACAGTACGTAGAATTCGCCGTCCGGGCGCTTGAAGGTCAGGGTCGAATCGTCGCCAAGCTTGCCGCCGACCAGCACTTGCTCGTCGTAGCCGATCACATCCAAGGTTACCCCGGGGGCGCCACTGCCGTCCGAGAAACCACCGGTGCACTTGACTTGGCCGCTGGCCAGTTCTTCGCATTCGCACATAGGGTTGTGGGCCAGTGCCGGGCTTGCGGCCAGTGCCAGCAAGGGCAGGGCGAGGGTGCGCAGCAGGTATTTCATTTCTTGCCTCCTTTTTTCTCGAGCCAGGCCACGGTGGCTGGCGATGCCTGGGCCAGCGGGACAGACGCCTGGTGCATGCTGCCGTCCCAGCCTTCCACGGTGATCCAGATCTGGGCGTCGGGTTTGGTGCGCGGGGGGATCGGCAGGTTGGTGGCCATGGCGTAAGGCGCGCCGAAGAAGATCGTGCCAGCCGCTCGCAGGCTGCGCGGTTTGCCGATGCGCAGGTAAACGGCCTTCACGTCGTTGACGCACGCCTTGCACAGCGCTGCCCTGAATACCTTGAAGTCGCCTGCCGGGCCGTCTCTGCGGGGGGCTTCGTCACGCAGTTCCGCCACGTCCAGGGTGTAGGGGCCGGCCTGGATGCCGGTGATCACATTCGCCCCCAGCCCTGCCTCGCCGCGGAACAGCTTTGCGTCGCTGAAATACTTGGGCATGAAACCCAGCGGGATCAGGATCAGCAGGATGTTCAAGTGGAAACGCCACTTCAACCACCACTGTTTCAGCGGGCTGACGGGCACGGCCTGGGTGTGGCTCATCGTTGCATCTCCAGCGAGGTCTGGGTGGGCGCAGTGCGGGGTGCGCGTTCGCTACGCTTCAGCGCGGCAGCGGTGGCTTGCGCCGTGCGTTTGGTCCAGATCAGCAAGCCGCTGAACACCATCAGGGTGAGCACCAGGCCGAAGAAGAACCAGATCAGCTTGATCGGCAGGCCGCCAAAGTCACCGGTGTGCAAGGGGCGCATGGACTCGGTGACGAACTCCAGGGCGGAGCGGTCGCCCAGCAGGAACTGGCTGTCTACCTTGCGCGTGTAGGGGTTGACCTCGGCGCTTTGGACCATCAGCGGATACCAGCCCCGCCCGCCCATGGAAATATGGCTGTAAGCGGTGGCAGGCAACGCAATGAAGTTGATTTCCAGCCCTGGAATCGCCAGGCCAGCGATGCGCGCCGCCTCATCGAGGTCGATCCGTGGGGCTGGGCTGCCATCGGCGGTCTGGGGCACTTCGTCGCGAGCGATGACCGGCACGATCGGCTCGCTGGAAATGCTGATGTGGTTGTCGAACAGAATCGCCTGGATCAGGAACCAGGTACCGGTGATGGAAATGACCGCGATGAACCAGATCGACCAGACACCGACCAGGCGGTGCAGGTCGCCCCAGAAGATGCGCGAACCGTGCCCTGTGCGTACCGGCTTGAAGAAGCCTTTCCAGAACTTCTTGTACACCACCAGCCCGGTTACCAGCGAAGCGAGCATGGGCAGGCCGAGGATCGACACCAGGTACCAGCCCCAGCTGAAACCGTTGGTGAAGGGCACCAGCCACCAGCCGTGCAGGGCGCGGGTGAAGGCTTGGAAGTTGAAGTCAGGGGATTTGCCCTGAATCGCACCGGTGTAAGGATTGACGTACAAGGTCGGGGTGGTGCCGTCCGGGAAGGTCACATTGGCCGTGAGGGCGAAGTGTGAGCCCTCAGGCTGGATGATGGAGCGCACGACCATATCCGGCTCTGCTTCATGCAGGGCGTTCAGCACCTGTTGGAAGCTCAGGCGTTCGGCGTCGGTGTCCGGCTTGCTGGCACGTACATCGGGGTTGGCCAGCCAGACGATTTCCTGGCTGACCACCGCGAGCATGCCCGTGAAGCAGACGATCAATACAAAGAACCAGATCGGCAAGGCGAGCCAGCTGTGCACCAGGAACCACAGCCTGGATTTGGATTTTTTCAACGATTTGGCCATCAGACGGGTCTTCTGCAATGGGTGGTCGAGCGTGCGCCCAACCAAAGAGGGCTGTACTGATAAGGACGAATGAGAATCGAGATCCTGCCGATTAAAATGAAAGCAAATGTTTCAAACGACAAAGCCGACCTGCGCAGGGGCGTCAGGTCGGCCTGTACGGCGCGTGTTGTGGCGGTCAGGCGCTGGTCAGGGCCACTGCCGCAGAAGGTTTGCCGTGCAGCTGTGCGAGGTCCTGGTACAGGGCCCTGGCGATCTCCGCGGCACGTGTCGGCAGCACCGAGAGCAGGGTGTCGCTCAGCCCGTGGCTGTTTTCGCAGAAGCCCTGCAGGTATACCGAGGCTTGCAGGTCGGGGCTGGCCAGCACGCGGTAGTTGCGGTCGACGCTGAAGTCGCCCAGGTACCCGGCCAGGGGTGCCAGCAGGTCGCGGTGCGAGCGGCGTTCGTAGCCAGTGGCGAGAATCACGGCATCGTAACGGTGCGTTTGCTGCTGGTCGGTGGCAAGGTCACGCAAAGTCAGCTCCAGGCCCTCGCGGGTGGCGACCACGGCTTCGACCTGGCGGCGGCACAAGACGTTGTGGCGATACTGGTGGGCGACTTTTTGCCGGTAGAGGATGCCGTAGATGCGCTCGATCAGGTTGAGGTCGACCACCGAGTAGTTGGTGTTGTGGTACTCGCCCAGCAGCTTGCTGCGCTGCTCGGCAGGCTCGTTGAAGACCAGGTCGGTGTAGTCCGGCGAGAAGATCTCGTTGACGAACGGGCTGTCGTCGGCGGGCTTGAGGGCCGAGCCGCGCAGGATCATGTCGACTTTGACCGAAGGGTAGCTGTCGTTGAGGTCGATGAACGCCTCGGCGGCGCTCTGCCCCGAGCCGATCACGGCGATGCGCATCGGGGCGCCCTGCGTGCACGGCAGTTTGTTCAGGCTGCTCAGGTACTGAGAATGGTGGAACACCCGCGGGTCATCCTTGAAGGCACCGAACTTCGCCGGAATTTTCGGTGTGCCGCCGCTGCCGACCACTACCGAGCGGGTGCGGCGGCTGTATTCGCGGCCTTGCGCATCACGCGACACCAGGCGCAGGTGCTCGACCCGGCCGCCCTGTACCTGCGGCTCGATCCGCAGCACCTGCTGGCCATAGACGGCCTGGCCGGCGAAATGTTCGGCTGCCCAGCGCAGGTAGTCGTTGTACTCCAGACGGCAGGGGTAGAAAGTGCCCAGGTTGATGAAGTCGGCCAGGCGTTGTTTCTGGTGCAGGTAATTGACGAAACTGTAGGGGCTGGTGGGGTTACGCAGCGACACCAGGTCTTTCAGGAACGAGATCTGCAGCTCGCTTTGTGTCGCCAGGGTTTCACCGTGCCAGCGGTAGTCCTGTTGCTTGTCGATGAACAGCGCGTCCAGGGCATGGCCTTGTGACTCTGCCAGTTCCTCCAGGGCTATGGCCAAGGCCAGGTTGGAAGGGCCGAAGCCCACGCCGATCAGATCTTTGATGGTGTCCTGCTGTATGGGCTGGCTCATGATGGTGATTCCCTGAATGCTCGAATAGGCACGCCCGCCGGGGCTTCGGCCGCTGTGCAAGTACATGAGGTGGAACGAGCCAGCCGACAGGGAATTTAATTGGGCTAAAGCGCGGCGCGAATTGGCCGATAGGGTGGTTAACGCAAAGACCGATCTTTCAGACAGGGACCGACATGGCCGTCATCACAGCTGGCAACCTCATGATCAATGGCGTATCGGCGCAGGTGCTCAGCGCCAATGCCGCCGCAGAACGCGATCAGGCCAAGCAGGCCGGCGAAGCGGTGGGCCCGCTGCAAATCAGCAGCGACAGCCTCAAGGTATCCGCGGGTAGCCAGGCACAGTCAACGGCTACAGCGGACAGCGGTGAGTCGGAGGCGGTAAGCGAGCTGCGGCAGTTGATCAAGGACTTGCAGAAGCAACTGGCCGAGGAGCAGAAGCAGCTTGCCGCGTTGCAGAACAGCAAGATGGATGAGACGTCCAAGGCGGCTGCGGTAGGTGCCAAGCAGGCAAGCATCGCTACCCTCAACGGTCAGATCATGGCCGCTACCGCGCAGTTGCTGGAGCTGCTGCAGCAAGAGGGTGGCAGCAGCTCGGGCGGGATGGTCAGCGCCACGGCCTGACGGCGCCATGGCCTGTTGCTTCGGGCCTGTTTACTCGGCCGCCACCCGCCCTTTGCCCTGGCGATCCGCCTTGTACTGCATGGCCACGGCCGGCGCTGGTTTGGCTGCACCGGTTTCCAGCCATTGGCGCAGGCGGCTGGCATCGGCGAAATGCGTGTACTTGCCGAAGGCATCCAGGATGACCATGGCCACAGGGCGGTTATCCATTCGGGTCAACAGCACCAGGCAATGCCCGGCTTCGTTGGTAAAACCGGTCTTGGTCAGCTTGATGTCCCAGTTGCTCTTGTTCACCAGGTGGTCGGTGTTACGGAACCCCAGGGTGTAATTGGGCTTGCGGAAGGCCACGGTCTTTTCGCGGGTGGTCGACAGCTCGCTCAGCATAGGGTACTTGCGCGAGGCCATCAGCAGCTTGGACAGGTCGCGGGCAGTCGACACGTTCTGCGTCGAAAGTCCGGTAGGCTCAACGTAGCGGGTATGGGCCATGCCCAGGCTACGGGCTTTGGCGTTCATTGCTTTGATGAATGCCGGGTAGCCACCGGGGTAGGCATTGGCCAAGCTATTGGCTGCACGGTTTTCCGAAGACATCAAGGTAATCAGCAGGGTCTCGCGGCGATTGAGCTGGCTGCCGGGGCGTACCCTTGAATACACCCCCTTCATCTCCGGGTTGTTGGCGATGGTCATGGTGAGCATCTCATCCATGGGCAGCTTGGCGTCCAGCACCACCATCGCGGTCATCAGTTTGGTCACCGAAGCGATCGGCACCACGCGGTCGGCGTGGTTCGAGTACAGCTCCTGGTTGGTATTGAGGTCGATCAGCAGTGCGCTGCCCGAAGCCAGGTGCAGTTTGGAAGGGTCGCGTTGCACCTTGGCCGGGGGTTGTGCAGCAGCGGTCGACGGCAGCGTCGCGGTACCTGTGAGCAACAGCAGCAGGCTGAGAATGGACAGGGATGTTTTCACGTTGAGGCTCACTAAAGGTTGGTATGTCGTTGGCTGTGCAAGGGTTTTCCCCCAAAAAACCGCTGCATTCTGGAGTATGGCTGAACGGCTGTCGAATGCCTTATATCTAAAGGGCGCAACGTGAACGAAATTTAATCCCGTACCCATTCTGTCCCCTTCATGTGCTGTTCAGAAAGGGCGCCGAGCGGTAATAGAGGTGGGGCAAACTGTACGCTCAGTTCTGATCAGGTCCGGTACCGACCCCATTTACAGGCGGGCCGGCACGGAAAAGGCGTTTGCGCCTCAGCCATGTATCAACGTCAGGTCGCTGACAATGCAGATTGAGCCATCGTCGGCCGGCGTTTGATCGTTGTAGTCGACCTGGTTGTAAACGCCGCCGTGGAATTCGAACAGGCGCGAAGCCCAACTGCCGTCGAGTTGCAAACCGCCTGAAGTACCGGTTGCTCCCTTGCAGGTTGCGGTGACGGTGACCAGGCCCTGTGCCGTGACGTGCAGGCTAATGCCGAACTGCGCACCCAGCGGTACGCCTTTGAGCACCGTCGAATTCACCGGGTCAGCCTGGTCATAGGTTTGGCGAAAGCCCAAGGTGATATCGCCTTTCTTCCAGAACACCTTGAGGGGCGGGCCGTCGTCGCCGTGCACGTGCATCTGGGCAATGACCACCTTCTGCGCTGCGTTGACCTTGGTCAACGTCATGCTTTGACGGCTCCAATGGTCTGCAGCGCTGGCCAGCGTCCAGGAACGGGTTTCGGTCCATTCACAGCGGGTGCGGTGGGTACTCTTGCTCGACGCCCCTTTGGTCGGCGCAGAAAGCTGGATCGAGCCGTCGCTCAGTACTTTGACTACCTCAGGAAAACGGGCGATGGCTTCCTCACCGCCAAGTTCCAGCGCGACGGGATTGGTTGCGGATACTGCCACCGGGGTGGCGATCAACAGGGTGCTGACGTCTACGGCCATGGTAACTCCTCATGAACAGCCAGGTTCCAAGCGCAAGCTGAATGCTGCTGGGCTGAAAAGTTAGCCAGTAGCTAAATTAAATGTCAATAGCTTAAAGCTAAAATTGTGTTGGGCGTGAAATTACCTGTTGGCGAAAATTTTCAAGACAAGGCCTTTACGCTGCATTTGGCTGTGCGATAAGCTTTCGGCAGATACTGTACAAATATACATATATCAGGATGACAATATGCCTATCCACACAGCGTCGACAATCCCTCAACCCCTGGGCATGTCGGGTGTAGAGCGCCTGAGCCTGCGGGTATCGTCGATGATCAACCACCCTGTGGCACAGACCCAGCGCTGGGTGCTGGTGCATCGCCTGGACAGCGATGGCGACGCGGAATGGGAGGAGGTGATGGGGCTGCTGCTGGACACCCCCGAGCTGGACCTGACCTTCAACCCCGATGGCAGCGTGCTGGTGCGCTGGCAGCGCCACGCCGGCCAGCAGTTTGACGAAGTGAGCGTCGAGCAGGGCTGTGGGTCACTGGCGTCGGCTGCCCCGTTCTGAAACCCCTGCGCCAGGTCGCTGCCGGGGCAGGTTGCGCCTTACACGAGGTGGGCATTCCACACCAGCAGAACCCTGGCCTGGATATAGGTTTCTTCGCGGCGAATCAGGCGGTCCTTGTGCCGTGAGTTGTCGGAAATCATCTCGAAATGATCGTCATCGGCAATCTGCAGACGCTTGATATAGATATGGTCACCCCACGCGAAAAAGTAGATCCCGTCGCCCACGAACTCACGGATGCTCACATCGACGATCAGTGGGTCACGGTGCTTGATGGTGGGCTCCATCGACTGGCCCCAGCCAGTGACCATCTTCAGGTGGTGATGCTCGCTGAATTCCACACCCAGTTCACGCAGGTGGCTGGGGCTGACCCGCACATCCTTGAACATTTCCGGGTAGTCATGGGGGATCTGGCCGCCGCCCATGGCTGCGCGCACATCATAGTGGGCAATCCATACCTCATCACCCACCAGGCCGGGCCGGCGTTGGTCGGCCTGCAGCAATACGGCTTGCGCGGGCTCTGCAGCCGCGGCCAGCAGCCTCTGGCGGGTTTCTTCAGGTATGCCTTTGCCACTTCTTGCCAGCATCTGCCTGACCAGATCGGCCGCGCTCAGCGAGCCGTCGGCAGGCCCGCCCGCGGCCTGCGGGTGATCGCCGGGCGCCAGCGCGTCGAACCAGCCGCGTGGCAAGCCTTCGATACCCTCGATCCGCCGCGCCACGTCGTCGCCCAGGTTCTTGGCGGTCTTGTCCGAGAGAATCTGGCTCAGGTGCGCAGGTGCCATGCCCCAGCGCTCGGCGCAGGCGCCTTTTTTCTGGTCGGCTATCAGCTTGACCAGGTTTTGCTTGCGGATTTCGTAGATGTCCATAAGGCGAAGCATGCCAGTGTTTAGCTGACTGCTAAATGCGCGCATAGCTAAATTTTCCTTGAGGTCAATTTACCTCTAGGCTAAATTAAGTCTGCAAATAATAAAAGCCACAGCGCTGTAATGCGTGGACTGCCCATCACGTCAGTAAAGAGGTTTACATGGATCCCACCGACCTCGGCCCAGGCACCCTCACGTGGCTGGGTGGTACAGGCACCATGTTGCTCGGGGCCTTTCTATGGCTGCGCAAATGGCTGTCCAGAGATGCGGCAGACCGCGCGCTGGACAATGCAGACATTGCGGTCATTCGCCGCCTGACCGAACTGCTCGATAGCGAGCGCGATGCCCGCCGTGAGGCGGAGGCCAAGGCAGACCAGTTCGCCAAGGAGCGTAACGAACTGGTGATCACCGTCGGTCGCTTGCAAGGCAGGGTCGTGGCCCTGACCAGTCAACTGGCCAGGCAAAGGCGTGAAACGACCGACGACCCGCACCCACCAGGAACAGACAAAAAAAAGCCCGCCATTTCGGCGGGCACAAGGGCGTAGGGAGCAACGCACAACAAATTCGGGTCAGGCGGCCAAAGTGCCTGGTTGCAACAGTTCAGCCAATGCGCGGGCTTGGGCGAGGGTCGGCACCGGCCCACTCACAGCCTCGCCGTTGCGCACCAGGTACCAGCAGGCCAACAGGCCTTGTTCACGCAGTGAAACCGGAACAGCGCTGCCGACAACGGACATGATCTGGATAGTGGCCATGGGGACCTCCTGTGAAACATGGGCCTACCATACCCAGCAGCTACCAGGGTTTGAAATCAACGTTGTCGATAGTGGTCATTACTTCTATCAACCCTTACCAGCGTGGCGGGCCGTAATACACCCGTGGCGGGCCGTAGTAGGCCCGGTAGCCTGGCGGTGGCGGAGCCGGCGCATAGTAAGGCTGGTAATAGACGGGCTGTGGTGGCGGTTGCACGTACACCGGTTGCGGCGGGTAGTACACCGGCTGGCGTTCCACATACACCGTACGGTCGTGCCCGCCAGACACCGTCGCGCCAACCACCGCGCCAACCACGGCAGCGCCCAGTAGCGGGCCCGGTCCATACCAACCGCCGCCATGGCCGTAACCACCGTGGGCAGCTGCAGGCCCGCTGATGGCCAAAGCGCCGACCAGCAGGGCGATTCCGGGAATGAGACGGTTCATATCAACCTCGCGAGTAACCCCCCCAAGTGGGGTGTCGCTAATATGACTCCGGTATTTGTCAATTGCGCACAGGGCAATGGTAAAGGTTGTGTAAGGGACGACCAGCGGTTGCCTCTGGTACGCTGCACAAACGTTTCAGTCATGACTCAGGAGCAGGCTATGTCGACAACTCCCGGCAGGGATACCGTGCTGTGCATTTCCCTGGCAGGCCGCCCCGGTACATTCGGCGTGCGCTTTCACAACCACTTGTACCAGCAGTTGGGCCTGGACTTTTACTACAAGGCCATGCGCACCGACGACCTGCCGGCCGCAGTAGCGGGAATTCGGGCCTTGGGTATACGCGGTTGTGGGGTGTCGATGCCTTACAAGGAAGCGTGCATGGCGCTGGTAGACGAGATCGACCCGTCGGCGGCGGCCATCGAATCGGTCAACACCCTGGTGAACACCAACGGTCGCCTCAAAGCCTACAACACCGACTATCTGGCCGTACGCCAGTTGTTGACCCGGCACCAGGTCGACCCGGCAACCGCTTTCGCCCTGCGCGGCAGCGGCGGTATGGCCAAGGCCGTGGCCAGCGCCCTGCGCGATGCCGGCTTTGCCGAAGGCACCATCGTCGCGCGTAATGCACAGGCGGGGCAGCAGCTGGCGGATATGTGCGGCTACCGCTGGCTGCCAGAACTCGGCGATATCTGCCCGCCGATGCTGGTGAATGTGACGCCGATCGGCATGGCGGGGGGCGCAGAAGCTGAAGCGCTGGCGTTTTCGGACATCGCCATTGCAGCTGCAGAGCGGGTGTTCGATGTGGTGGCCATGCCCGCGCAAACACCGTTGATTCGCCGCGCCCAGGCGCTGGGCAAACCGGTGATTACCGGGCTTGAGGTGATTGCGCTGCAGGCGCTGGAGCAGTTCGTGTTGTATACGGGTGTGAGGCCGACGCAAGCGCAAGTCGATGCCGCCGTGGCCTACGCTCGCGATAGCTGATTGCACCAGCAGCGGCCCCTTCGCGGTACAGCAATGGCTTTAGCCGCAAAGAGGCCGCCACAGGCCAGAGCACAGTCAGAACACCTGCTTACCGGCGTCCAGCTGCTGATCCACCAGCGCTCGACCGTGGGCCAGCGACACACGCTGGGCATTCTTCAGGTCAGAGAAAAACTTCATCGGCATCGACAGGCGCCTGCTGGTATGGCCATCAGGGGCAGTGATCAGGCAACCAGCGGCGTAAGGCAGGGGGGATTCCGGATGGGGCATCACGCTGGCGGTAATGGTGTGCTCGCGGTATTCACAGTGAAGGGATTGCATGGTTCTTACCTCGCTGTGGCATAGGAAGCAGTTACCTTCATATACCACGGCGAGGAGGCGATGGTTCCCGCCCCCGACGAACGCGCCGCGACGAACGCTTAGCCTGCGAGGTCGGCCGGCTGAATCACTTCGACCCAGTAGCCATCCGGGTCCTTGATGAAGGCCAGGTGGTTCATGCGCCCGTCCTGCAGGCGTTTCTGGAACGGTACACCCAGCGCTTCGAAGCGCGCACAGGCGACGCGTACATCGGGGACCGACACGCAGATGTGACCGAAGCCGCGCGGGTCGGTATTGCCATTGTGATAGGCGAAATCGGCATCGTTTTCGGTGCCGTGGTTGTGGGTGAGCTCCAGCACGCCCGGGATCGACTTCATCCACTGGTGACGGGCGGCGTCGTCGGCGGGAATCTGCGCCGGGTCGACCAGGGCCAGGAAGTACAGGCTGAAAGCGGCTTCGGGGAAATCACGCTTGTCTACTACGCGAAAGCCCAGCACACGGGTGTAGAAGTCCAGCGACTTTTCGATGTCCTTGACCCGCAGCATGGTGTGGTTGAAGACGAATTGGGCGGTGGCGGCGTCAGGTTGTGCGGTGACACCAGGCAAGGTTTGCAGATCGTGCAGGCTCATGGGAACTCCTGAGGCAGGGCCGGGCACGGGGCGCCGGCAAAACAGACAGGCTGGCCATGATACGTCAGTGCGCCGATTGCGCAAATGAAAGCGCCCTGCACGAATGCAGGGCGCTGGAATTAGAGGCCCGCATGTGCGGGCGCGTGATGGGGTCGCTAGTCCTTTAGCTGCCTCGATACTGAGCCAGCCCTTGTGAAAAAAGTGTGAAGCACGTGTTGATGTTTCATCAGCGGGCCCAGCTTTCCACCTCGGCGGCGCCATACTGCTCTTTCCAGGCTTTGAGGCCCCGGTGGTTGCCGCCTTTGGTCTCGATCCGCTCGCCTGTCTCGGGGTGTGTATAAACCTTCACTACCCGCGGGCGGCGGTGCTGTTTGGGGGCAGGGCTGGTGGCGCGCGCCCCGGCTTTGGGGTCAAGTATGGCTATGACATCGCGCAGGCTTTTGTCGTAGCTTTTCATCAGGTTGACAAGTTTCTGCTCGAACTCGATTTCGCGTTTTAAGCCGGCATCCTTTTTCAACGCTTCCAGTTGTGCCATCTGTTCCTGGAGCGCTTTTTCCGCAGCACGAAACTCTGCAAGTCTGGACACTGTAATCACTCCTGTACGTCGGCTGTGGCGGGGCGTGACGAACATTGAAACGCATGAATACGCCGGCCACGCAGGTGGGTTCTACTGTTCGTTGCTATCGAGTGTAGTCACACATCGGAGCGGGGTAAACCGCTAACTTTTTGCAAGTAAGCGGGGAACTTTCGTAGTTGCCCATGCGCGATTCGCCTAAGCTGCCTGGCAAGGCGCTTAGACCATGGTCCAATGGCCCGCGCCAGCGCTATTGCGTGATCATTTCAAAGTATGGCTGGCTGTTGCGTGGTCATGTCCCATCACCGTGGCAAGTCTGTGCCACCGGTTGTCAACCCGTTTTGAATCTGGATGTTTCCCTGCATGTTTGCCCCCTATCCCCTCGCCCCCGGGCGTCGTGTTGCCGGCCTGTTCCTGTTATATGCCGGTGCCAATGCCCAGGCTGCCGGTTTTCTTGAAGACAGCAGTGCCAAGGTTGAAGCACGCACTGTCTACTTCAACCGGGATTTCCGTGACGGCCACAGCAGTTCCGGCCAAGGGGCGTCCAAGCGAGAAGAGTGGGCCCAAGGCTTTATCCTCAATGTACAGTCGGGTTACACCGAAGGCCCGGTAGGCTTCGGTGTGGATGCGCTGGGCATGTTTGGTGTGAAGTTGGACTCCAGCCCCGCCGACAGTAACAGCGGCTTGCTGCCGTCTTCCGGGCACAACCCGCGGCACTCCGCCAACCAGTATGCAAAGATGGGCCTGGCGGCCAAAGTCAAAGTTTCCAACACGGTGCTCAAGTACGGTTCGATGATGCCGGATGTACCCCTGCTCAAGTACAACGATGGCCGCCTGCTGCCGACGATGTTCCAGGGCGCTATGCTGACCTCCGAGGAACGCCGGGACTTGAAGTTCACCCTGGCACGCCTGGATCGGTACACCGCAAGGGATTCAACCGACCGCCAAAACATTCGCGTGCACTGCAAGAACAAGCGTTACGCCTGCGATATCGAAGCCGACCACTTCGACCTCGCCGGGGTCGATTACCGGTTCAACGAGCGTTTCGGTGCCCAGTATCAAGTGGCCAGGCTGGAAAACATCTATCGCCAGCAGTATTTCGGCCTGGTGGCCAGCCACCCGCTGCCGGTAGGTAGCCTTGCCGCCGACCTGCGGCTGATCAAAAGCGACGACATCGGCAACGCCCGCGCTGGCGCGATCGACCACCGCGCCGTCAGCGGCATCCTCGGCTACAGCCTGGGTGGTCACAAGCTCAGTGTCGGCTGGCAGCGCATGTATGGCGACAGCGCCATGCCCTACCTCGATGGCAGCAACCCGTACCTGGTCAACTATGCACAGGTCAATGATTTTGCCGCGGCCCAGGAGCGCTCCTGGCAAGTGCGCTATGACTATGACTTCAACGCGTTGGGTGTGCCAGGCCTGACGTTCTTCACCCGGTACATCAACGGTGACCATATCCAGGTGCCAGGCAGCCATGCCGAAGGCAAGGAGTGGGAGCGCGACAGCGAGCTCAAGTACCAGGTGCAAAGTGGCACGTTCAAGGATGTCAGCGTGCGTTTGCGTAATTCCACCTACCGCAGCAACTATGAGCGCTGGGCGCGGGATATGGACGAAACGCGGGTGATTGTCAGCTACAACTTCTCGCTGCTCTGAACGGGGGCTTTGCCAGCGGCCTGCAGGCGCCCGACAATGGCTGCTGAACAGCGCCGGAGTGCAGCACAATGAAACACCTGTTGTTGATCGGCATCGGCCCGGGTGACCCACGCCAGGTCACGTACGAAGCCGTCGACGGGTTGCGCCAGGCGCACGTGTTCTTCGTGCTCGACAAGGGCAGCGTCAAGAACGAGCTGGTGCAGCTGCGCAAGGCCATCCTACAGCGGTACCGCCCCGAGGGCGGCTATCGGCTGGTTCAGGTGGCCGACCCCTTGCGCGATGGGCAGGCCGACGCGTATGTAGAGGCGGTACAGGACTGGCACGTACAACGTGCAGCGCTGTATGCGCAACTGATCGAACAGGAACTGGGCGACGGCGAAACCGGCGCCTTTCTGCTGTGGGGCGAGCCCACGCTTTATGACAGCACCTTGCGCATCCTCGACCTGGTCTGCGAGCGAGTTGGTGCGCTGCACCTGCAGGTCATTCCAGGCATCAGCAGCGTGCAGGCACTGGCGGCGCGCCACCGTGTTGCGCTCAACCGCATTGGCGAACCGCTGACCGTGCTGCCTGGCAGGCGTCTGGCGGGGCAGGGGAGTATCGACAATGTGGTGGTGATGCTCGATGGGCAGTGCGCGTTCGCGGCTGTCGATGACCCGGCCTTGACGATTTACTGGGGCGCTTACCTGGGCACGGCTGACGAACGGCTGATCGCCGGGCCGCTGCAGGCGGTGAAGGCGCAGATTCTTGAAGTGCGTGCGCGGGAAAGGGCGCGCAAAGGGTGGATCATGGACACCTACCTGTTGCGCAGGGAGCTGTAACGGGCACCGTATTGTCGGCCCCTGCGCTACCTGCGCGCTGGTCAAGCGGGCGTCGCCGATTTCAGGCGGGGGGGAGAATAGCCGTCACCTTGTCGCGCAACTGGTCGATGCTGAACGGCTTGCCGATCATGTGCATGTCGTCCGGCACAGCAATGTTTTCGGCGTAGCCACTGGCGAACAGTACCGGCAACAGTGGCCGCAGCTCGCGTGCCTTGGCCGCCAGCTCCTCGCCGCGCATGTCTGGCAGGCCCACATCCGTCATCATCAGCGCCAACGGCTTGCTCGGGTCTTCCAGCACCTGGAGCGCCGCGGTGGCATCTTCCGCCTCGATCACCGAGTAGCCCAACTCATCGAGCACTTCGACCACCAGCATACGTACGATGTCGTCGTCTTCGACTACCAAAAGGTGCATGGTTCGGGTCCTGTGCAATTGAATGTCTATGATCTGTGCACAAGGCGACAGCAGAAGTTCCCGAGGATACCGATACTTGCAATCAGATGGAACGATTGGCGCACAGCACTTTCAAATACTGGCTAAATGCCCTGCCAGAGCCGTCAAAGCTGGTTAGACTTCGCTTGTCGGCACGGCGCAGCGGCACATAACCATAACGATTGTTCCGCCACTCTTTCTCATGGATTTTCTTGCTCGGGCGTTTTCTCATGATTCAAGCAGCCTCGATGGACCAGCGCAGCTTCCGCAAGTTGTTGAGCCGCAATATCGGCCTTCCTCTGGGTGTGGGCCTGCTGGGGGCCGTGGCCTTCGTTGCGGTGATCAACTACCTGCTCTCGGCCATGCAATGGGTCGAACACACCGACCGGGTCATTGGCAATGCCAACGAAGCGGTGAAGCTGTCGATCGACATGGAAACCGGCATGCGCGGCTTCCTGCTGACGGGTGACGAGCGCTTCCTCGACCCCTATGAGGTGGCCAAGCCGCGCATTCTCAGCAGCTTGCAGGGCCTGCGCGGTATGGTCGAGGACAACCCGCAGCAAGTCGACCGTATCGACCGGCTGATAGCCTTGCAGCAAGCCTGGAATGACTTCGGCAGCGGCATGATCACCCTGCGCCGCAATGACGGCCCCTACCGGGAGCTGATCGGTAACGGCCGCGGCAAGCGCCTGACTGACGAGATTCGCAAGGAATTCGCCGACCTCATTGCCACCGAACAACAGTTGCGCATGGCGCGCAACGAGAAGGTCAGCACCGTCACCGTCACCTCTATTTCGGCGTTCGTGCTGCTGATCGTTGGCCTCAGCGCCTTGCTGGCCTACCTGGGGCGCCGCGATCTGTTGGCGTTGTCCAGCAGTTACGACGACAACCTCAAGGCCCAGCAACGTTCTGCCGAGCGCCTGGAGCACCAGGCCTGGCTGCGCAACGGCCAGACCCAGCTGGCTCAACAAGTGCTTGGCCAGCTGACCCTGAACATGCTCGGCGACAACATTCTGCGGTTCTTTGCCTCTTACCTGGGCAGTGTGGTCGGGGCGTTGTACGTGCGCGACGAGCATGGCCGGCTGGTACGCGTTGCCTGCTATGGTCTGGATGCCGAACAGCAGGCGCGCGAGCAGGTACTGGGTGATGGTGAGGGCCTGCTGGCCCAGGCCGTGCGTGAAGGGCGGCTGCTGCGCCTGGACGACCTGCCGCAAGACTACTTCCAGCTCAGCTCCGGCCTGGGCAAGGGCTTGCCACGCAGTGCGCTGCTGATGCCGGCCAGCGACGGCGGGCAGATCAACGGCGTGCTCGAACTGGGCTTCCTGCGGCCGTTGCAGGCGCGGGACGATGAACTGCTGCAGCGCGTGGAGGGCAACCTGGGGATGTCCATCGAAAGCGCCCGTTACCGGCAGCGCTTGCAGGAAGTTCTGGCCGAAACCCAGCAATTGAACGAAGAGTTGCAGGTGCAGCAGGAAGAGCTCAAAACAGCCAATGAAGAACTGGAGGAGCAGTCCCGCGTGCTCAAGGAGTCCCAGGCCCACCTGGAAACCCAGCAAGCGGAACTGGAGCAGACCAACGAGCAGTTGTCCGACCGCACCGAAGCGCTCGACCGCAAGAACGAGGAACTGATTCACGCCCAGGAAGAGCTGCAGGCGCGCGCCGATGAGTTGCTGCGTTCGAGCAAGTACAAGTCCGAATTCCTCGCCAACATGTCTCACGAACTGCGCACACCGTTGAACAGCTCGCTGATTCTGGCCAAGCTGCTGGCCGAGAACGGTGAAGGCAACCTCAGCGCTGAGCAGGTCAAGTTCGCCGAGTCGATCTACTCGGCCGGCAACGACCTGCTCAACCTGATCAACGATATCCTCGATATCGCCAAGGTCGAGGCCGGCAAGCTTGAAGTGCGACCTGAAACCACCCACTTGGAGCGCCTGGTCGAAGGCCTGCGTGACATGTTCGAGCCGTTGGCGGGGCAAAAGGGGCTGGCCTTCGAGGTCACCGCCCAGGCTCAGGTGCCCGCCACCCTGTTCACCGACCGCCAGCGACTGGAGCAGATCCTCAAGAACCTGCTGTCCAACGCCATCAAGTTCACCGAGCGCGGCCAGGTCAGCCTGAACATCGGCTACCAGCCGGACAGCGGCATCGTGTTTGCCGTGCGCGATAGCGGTATTGGCATCGCTGCCGACCAGCAGCAGGCAATTTTCGGTGCGTTCCACCAGGTCGATGGCACCAGCAACCGCCGGTATGGCGGGACTGGGCTGGGGCTGTCGATTTCCCGCGACCTTGCCCATTTGCTTGGCGGGCAGATCAGTGTCGAGAGCAGCCCCGGGCAGGGCAGTGTGTTCAGCCTGGTATTACCCGAACGCTACGAGAACCCGGAGCAGGAGGTCGAGCCCCTCAGCCTGCGCCCGGCGGTCGATACCCTGCCGCCAGTACCACAGCTCGCCACTGCCCAGGCGCCGAAGGTGCCGCTGCTGGCCTTCACCGACGACCGTGACCGGGCGCCCTTCAGTAACCGCTGCATCCTGGTAATCGAAGACGAGCCGAACTTCGCCCGCATTCTCTTCGACCTGGCCCACGAACTGGGTTACAGCTGCCTGGTGGCGCACGCTGCCGACGAAGGGTTCGAGCTGGCAGCCCGGTTCATACCCGATGCGATCCTGCTGGACATGCGCCTGCCCGACCATTCCGGCCTGACCGTGCTGCAACGCCTGAAGGAGCAGGCAGATACCCGGCACATTCCGGTGCATATCATTTCCGTCGAGGACCGTGTCGAGGCCGCCATGCACATGGGGGCAGTGGGCTACGCGGTCAAACCCACTAGCCGCGAAGAGCTCAAGGAAGTATTCGCGCGCCTGGAGGCCAAGCTCACGCAGAAGCTCAAGCACATTCTGCTGGTGGAAGATGACGACCTGCAGCGCGAAAGCATCGCCCGCCTGATCGGTGACGACGACGTCGAGATCACCGCCGTAGGCATGGCGCAGGAGGCCTTGGCACTGCTGCGGGAAAACATCTACGACTGCATGATCATCGACCTCAAGCTGCCAGACATGCTCGGCAACGAACTGCTCAAGCGCATGACTGCCGAAGATATCCGCGCCTTCCCGCCAGTGATCGTGTATACCGGCCGCAACCTGACCCGCGAAGAAGAAACCGACCTGCTCAAGTACTCGCGCTCGATCATCATCAAGGGCGCCCGCTCACCCGAGCGGCTGCTCGACGAAGTGACGCTGTTCCTGCACAAGGTCGAGTCGCAGTTGTCCAACGAACGCCAGCGTATGCTGAAAACGGCGCGCAGCCGCGACAAAGTGTTCGAGGGGCGCAAGGTGCTGCTGGTAGACGACGATGTGCGTAATATCTTCGCCCTGACCAGTGCACTGGAGCACAAGGGCGCGATCGTCGAGATCGGCCGTAACGGCCGCGAGGCGATCGAGCGCCTGGAGCAGCATGACGACATCGACCTGGTACTGATGGATGTGATGATGCCGGAGATGGATGGCTTCGAAGCCACCCGGCTAATCCGCCAGCAACCGCGCTGGCGCAAGCTGCCGATCATTGCGGTGACTGCCAAGGCCATGAAAGATGACCAGCACCGTTGCCTGCAGGCCGGTGCCAACGATTACCTGGCCAAACCGATCGACCTGGACCGCCTGTTCTCGCTGATCCGCGTATGGCTGCCGCAACTGGAGCGAATTTGACTAGCGAACGTAACACCGACATCGAGATCCGCTTGCTGATCGAGGCCATCTACCTCAAGTACAGCTATGATTTCCGCAATTATTCCGGCGCTTCGATCAAGCGCCGGATCCTGCATGCGCTGCGCCAGTTCGGTTGCCAGACGGTATCGGCCTTGCAAGAGCGCGTGCTGCACGACCCTGGCATGTTCATGCAGTTGCTGCAGTACCTGACGATACCGGTCAGCGAGATGTTCCGTGACCCGGGCCACTTCCTGGCGCTGCGCAACGAGGTGGTGCCGCTGCTGCGCACCTGGCCATCGATCAAGGTGTGGATCGCCGGGTGCAGTACGGGCGAGGAGGTGTATTCGATGGCCATCCTGCTGCGCGAAGAAGGCCTGCTCGAGCGCACCATCATCTACGCCACCGACATCAACCCGCACTCGCTGGATAAAGCCAAGCAGGGCATCTACTCGATGCAGAACATGCTCGACTACGCCGAGAACTACCGCATCGCCGGTGGCCGCCGGGATTTCGCCGAGTACTACACGGCAGCCTATGGCAACGCGATCATGGACAGCACCCTGCGTGAAAACGTGACCTTCGCCGACCATAGCCTGGCCACCGACAGCGTGTTCTCCGAGACGCAGTTGGTGTCTTGCCGCAATGTGCTGATCTATTTCAACAAGGAGCTGCAGGACCGCGCCCTGGGGCTGTTCCATGAATCACTGTGCCATCGCGGTTTCCTGGTGCTGGGCAGCAAGGAGTCGGTCGATTTTTCCGCTTACAGCGACCGTTTCGAGCCGCTGGTCAAGCCTGAACGGATCTTCCGCAAATCATGAAGGGCGTACAAGCGGTGGTGATCGGCGCGTCGGCCGGCGGGGTGTCCGCGCTGTTCACCGTGCTGGGCGGGTTGCCGTCGGGGTTCGCCATTCCGATAGTGTGTGTGTTGCACCTGCCGGATGACCGCCACAGCCGACTGGCCGAGGTACTGCAACGCCGTCTGCTTCGCCCCGTGTGTGAGGCACGTGACAAGCAACCGCTGCGCCCTGGCCAGATCTACGTGGCCGGGCCTGGCTATCATCTATCGGTAGAACGCGACTTCACCCTGTCGTTGAGCCAGGAGCCACCGGTGCATTTTTCCCGGCCTGCCATCGACTACCTGTTCTATTCCGCGGCCGATGCCTACGGTGCCGGCCTGCTTGGCGTGCTGCTCACCGGTGCCAATGAAGACGGTGCCCAAGGGCTGGCTTACATCAAGAACAGCGGCGGCCGGACCATTGTCCAGGACCCTCGCGACGCACAGGTGGCGCTGATGCCCGAGGCCGCCCTGGCCCTCCATCAGCCCGACCATATTCTTACCTTGAGTGGGATCGAGCAGTTGCTCGCCGCCCTGGAATCCAGCGCATGCTAAGCAACACTATCGCCAAACTGCTGATCGTCGACGACCTGCCAGAAAACCTCTTGGCCCTCGATGCCCTGATACAGGGCGAGGACCGTGAGGTGCACCAGGCCCAGTCTGCCGAAGCCGCCTTGTCGCTGTTGCTCGAACACGAGTTCGCGCTGGCCATTCTCGATGTGCAGATGCCGGGCATGAACGGCTTCGAGCTGGCCGAGCTGATGCGCGGTACCGAAAAAACCCGCCACATCCCCATCGTATTCGTCACCGCAGCCGGGCGTGAAATGAACTACGCCTTCAAGGGCTACGAAAGTGGCGCCGTGGACTTCCTGCACAAACCGCTGGATACCGCGGCAGTGAAGAGCAAGGTGTCGGTGTTCGTCGACCTTTACCGCCAGCGCAAGGTGCTTGACCGCCAGTTGCAGGCGCTGGAGCGTAGCCGCCAGGAGCAGGAAGTGCTGCTGGGCCAGCTGCAGGCGGCGCGCAGTGAGCTGGAGCATGCCGTGCGCATGCGCGATGACTTCATGTCGATCGTGTCCCACGAGGTGCGTACGCCGCTCAACGGGCTGATCCTGGAAACCCAACTGCGCAAGCTGCACCTGGCGCGGGGCAACCTGGCGGCGTTCAGCGCCGACAAGCTTCAGGCCATGGTCGAGCGCGACGAGCGGCAGATCAACAGCCTGATCCGCCTGATCGAAGACATGCTCGATGTTTCGCGCATTCGTACCGGCAAGCTGTCGCTGCGGCCCAAACCGTTCGACCTGAGTGAGCTGGTGCGGCGGTTGGTAGAGAATTTCACCGCCCAGGCCACGGCACTGGATACGTTCATCGAGTTGCAGCATTGCCAGCCACTGCAGGGGGAGTGGGACGAATTTCGGATTGAACAAGTACTGGCCAACCTGTTGTCCAACGCCTTGCGTTATGGTGACCGCAAACCGGTGCATGTAGCGCTGTACGAGCAGGACGGCCTGGCGTGCGTGCAAGTGCAGGACCATGGCATTGGTATCGACATGGCCAACCAGCAACGTATCTTTCAGCAGTTCGAGCGCGTCGCAACGCAGCAGGCTACGGGTGGCCTGGGCTTGGGCCTGTATATATCCGATCAGATCGTGCAAGCCCACGGCGGGCGGATTGTGGTGCAAAGCGAGGTGGGCAAAGGTGCGACCTTCACCCTGCAACTGCCCCTGGCTGCAGTGGAACAACAAAACGACCAGGCGTGGGCAACCTCTGCATAACCCTGGGGTCTGATGGCCAACTGGAAGAATTTTCAAGGCGTTAACATGAGTGAAGATGCACAAGACGTAGTGCTGGTGGTCGAGGACGAACCAGCGATACGCATGATTCTGCGGGACTACCTGGCGGGCGAGGGTTACCACGTGCTGGTCGCCGAGGACGGTGAACAGGCGTTCGCCATTCTGGCCAGCAAGCCGCACCTGGACCTGATGGTGACCGACTTCCGCCTGCCGGGTGGGATCTCCGGGGTGGAAATTGCCGAGCCGGCGGTGAAGCTGCGGCCCGACCTGAAAGTGATCTTCATCAGCGGCTACCCCGCCGAGATCCTAGAGTCCGGTAGCCCGATCACCCGCAAGGCACCGATCCTGGCCAAGCCGTTCGACCTGGATACCTTACACGAGCAGATCCAGGCATTGCTGCGCTGATACCCATCAAGGCCCTGTCGCCGTTGCGCGGTGCAGGGCCGGTGCTGATCAACGCAAGGTCCGCTCCAGCCCGCCCAGCAACATGCTCTCCATCAGCCCCAGCGCTTGCGCTTCAGGCACTGCCTGCAGCGCCTCGGGTAATTGGTTCAGCAGCGTTGCAACCACCTGCGCCGTGGCCACGAAGGCTTGCCCCTGCAGCTTCGCCTGCGGCGCGATCAGCCGCAACAGCCCGGCCTCATAACGCCCGCGCAATTGCCTCAGGCGCGCCTGCTGGGCCTCGCTCAGGCAACAGAAGTCACGCTCAGCCAAACGAAACTGCAGCGGCCGTTCGGCATGCAACTGCCAATGCGCCGTGATCAGGCAGTTCAAGGCTGAAGCGCCGCGGGCCATGGCCCGCCGCCCCTGGTCCAGCAGGGCCTGCAACTCCTCGTACAGTTCCTCGATCAAGTCGAACAGCAGGTCCTGCTTGCTGGGAAAATGGTGGTACAGCGAGCCTGCCGTCAGCCCGACATGCGCGGCCAATTCGCGCATGCTGACCTGGCCAAAACCTTTTTCGGCAAACAGCGCCATGGCCTGTTCACGTCGCTCTTCGAAATTGGCACAACGCATCGCGGCATTGATCGGGGGCATGGCGCTTGAGCCTCAGTAGGTGAAGAAGCCGCGGCCGCTCTTGCGCCCCAGCCAGCCGGCCGCCACCATTTCCTTGAGCAGCGGGGCAGGGCGGTACTTGCTGTCGTTGAAGCCCTCATGGAAGGCCTCCATGATCGCCAGCAAGGTGTCCAGGCCGATCAGGTCGGCCAGCGCCAGCGGGCCGATCGGCTGGTTGCAGCCAAGGCGCATGCCGGTGTCGATGTCCTCGGCGCTGGCCAGTCCTTCCTGGCGCACGAATATCGCCTCGTTGATCATCGGCACCAGGATGCGATTGACCACGAAGCCCGGCCGGTTGCCAGCAGTGATCGGCGTCTTGCCCAGCTTTTCAGTCACCAGCAATGCCTGGGCGTAGGTACTGTCGCTGGTCTGCAGGCCACGAATGATCTCGACCAGCGCCATCATCGGCACCGGGTTGAAAAAGTGCACGCCAATGAAGCGTTCAGGGTGCTCGATGCTGGCGGCCAACTGGGTCACCGACAGCGATGAGGTATTGGTCGCGATCAGGCAATCGGCGGTCACGTTGATTGCCACCTGCTGCAGGATGCGTTGCTTGAGCTGCAGGTTCTCGGTGGCCGCTTCGATCACCATCTGCATCGTTGCCAGCTGGCCATAGTCGGTGCTGGTGCGGATCCGGGTTCTGGCGGCCGCTGCCTGCTCGGCGGCGAGGGTCCCTTTGCTGACCTGGCGCTCGAGGTTCTTGCCCAGCGTTGCCACACCGCGCTCCAAGGCGGCGTCGGCCACGTCCACCAGCAACACCTGGTAGCCTGCCACCGCGCACACTTGGGCGATGCCGTTGCCCATGGTGCCGGCGCCGATCACGGCGATCTGTTCAATGTTCATCTTTCAGTTCCCTCAAACCCGCTCGAAGACCACGGCGATGCCTTGGCCACCACCAATGCACATGGTGGCCAGGGCGTAGCGGCCCTGAATGCGCTGCAATTCATGGATGGCCTTGGTGGCGATGATCGCCCCGGTGGCACCCACCGGGTGGCCCAGGGAAATGCCCGAACCGTTGGGGTTGACCTTTTCCGGGTCGAAGCCCAGTTCGCGGGCCACCGCGCAAGCCTGGGCGGCGAAGGCTTCGTTGGACTCGATCACGTCCAGGTCTTGCACCTTCAGGCCGGTCTTTTCCAGCACTTTGCGGGTGGCCGGGATCGGCCCCAGGCCCATCAACTCGGGCTCCACCCCGGCATGTGCGTAGCCTACCAGCCGGGCCAGTGGCTTGAGGCCCAGGCGCCGCACCGCGTCACCGCTGGCCAGCACCAGGCCAGCAGCGCCGTCGTTGATGCCACTGGCGTTGCCGGCAGTGACGGTGCCGTCTTTCTTGAATACCGGTTTCATGCCGGCCAGTTGCTCGGCGGTGACCTCACCGCGCACATGCTCATCGACACTGAATTGCACGCTGCCTTTGCGGGTTTTGAGTTCCAACGGCACGATCTGGCTGGTGAAGCGGCCCTCGGCAATGGCGCGAGCGGCCCGGCGCTGGCTGGTCAGGGCCAGCTCGTCCTGCATTTCGCGGGTAATGCCCTGGCTGGCCGAGACGTTCTCGGCGGTGATGCCCATGTGGAAGTGCTGGAAGGGGTCGTGCAATACCCCGACGGTGTAGTCGATGCCTTGCAAGTCACCCATCCGCGCGCCCCAACGCGCCTGCGGCAGCAGGTAAGGGCCGCGGCTCATGGACTCGGCGCCAGCGGCAATGGCCACGTCGGTGTCGCCCAGCAGCAGCCCTTGGGCTGCCGAAACAATGGCCTGCAGGCCCGAGCCACACAGGCGGTTGACATTGAATGCCGGCGTTTCCTTGGGGATGCCGGCGTTCATGGCCGCAACCCGCGCCAGGTAGGCATCACGGGGTTCGGTAGGGATCACCGTGCCCATTACCACGTGGCCGACCTGTTCGGCGGCCAGCCCCGAGCGCTCGATGGCGGCGCGGGTGATGGCGCTGGCCAGGTCGGCCAGCGGCAGGTCCTTGAGGGAGCCGCCAAAGCCACCGATGGCTGAACGGACGGCACTGACGACGTAGATTTCTGCGCTGCTCATAGAGGCTCCGATTGCATAGGCATGGCGGGACTGGGCCAGGCTCTGCGAGAATGGCCGGCGAGGTCCCGAAGTGGGTCCGAGTCTAGGCAAAGGCTCTGTTGCAGCCTATGCCGGAACTGTTCAAACAACCTGGCACTTTTTGCCACTCAGCATAGACAGCGAACACCGCCATGCGCGATAGCGATTCGGTCGCCGTGTACTTCCTCAACGCCATGCTGCATGCGCTGCGCGATTGCCCCGCCGAGCGTGACGCGCATTTGCGTGCGGTGGGCATCGACCCGCACCTGCTCGACCAGCCGCAGGCGCGGGTGCCGGCCCGGGCCTTTGCCGAGCTGTGGCTGGCAATGATCCGGCGTCTGGACGATGAGTTCTTCCGCCTCGACAGCCATGGCATGCCGTTGGGCAGTTTCGCCCTGATCTGTCGGGGCCTGATCCTGGAACCCAACTTGGAAAAGGCCCTACGCCAGTGCCTGGCAGGCTTTGGCCTGTTCCTGCACGATCTGCGCGGCAGCCTGACCGTGCGCGGTGGGCGGGCGCTGATCAGCGTGCAGTCGAGCATCGCCGACCCGTTGACGCGGGTGTACGCCGAGGAAACCTACCTGGTGCTGATGGTCGGCCTGCTGTGCTGGCTGGGCGGGCGCAGGGTGGCGATTGACCGGACCGAACTGGCAGTGGCACGCCCAGCCCAGGAGGATGACCTGCTGTTGTGGGGGCCGGACCTGCGCCTGGGCAGCGGGCGTACCGAGGTGGAGTTCGACAGTGCCTGCCTGCGCCTGCCGGTGGTCCAGGACGTGGCGGCACTGAAAACCTTCCTGCACAGCGCACCGCAGGGGCTGGTAATCCGCTTTCGCAACCAGAACGGCCTGGTGGCCGAGGTGTACCGGCATTTACGGGCGCGGGGCTATGGACAGTGGCCAACGTTGGCGTCGCTGGCACAGCAGCAGGGTATCAGTGCCAGCACCTTCCGCCGGCAGTTGGAGCGCGAGGGGCGCTCCTACCAGCAGATCAAGGACGAGGTACGCCGGGCGATGGCTTTCGAGCGCTTGCGCGAAGGCGTGTTGAGCATTGCCGAGATCGCCGAGCAGGCCGGCTTTCAGGAGCCCAGCGCGTTCCACCGGGCGTTCAAGAAATGGACCGGGCAGAGCCCCGGTAGCTACCGCGCGCGATTGGCCGGGCGCTGATCTTGGCCAGTGCCGACCCTGGCGCGGGTGCCACCGCGCCAACACTCAGCCCGCCGGCACCATGGCGAAGCCCACCCCGAAGCGGTTCCAGGCATTGATGGTGGCGATCGCCAAGGTCAGGTTGACCACCTCGGCCGGCTCGAAGTGCTGCAGCAGGGCTTCGTATTCGTCCTGCGGCGCACCCTGTTCAGGCAGGCGGGTAAGGCTCTCGAGCCAGGCCAGTGCTGCCCGTTCACGCGGGGTGAAGTAGGCGGTTTCCTGCCACACGCACAGTGTTTGCAGGCGTGCCTCGGTCTCACCGGCCTTGCGCGCATCGTTGGCATGCAGGTTGACGCAATAGGCGCAGCCGTTGATCTGCGAGGCGCGCAGGCGTACCAGTTCCAGCAACGAGTTTTCCAGGCCGCACCTGGCCAGCGCCTGTTCCAGGCCGACCATGGCTTTGTAGGCTTCGGGCGCGTGCTTGGCCCATTCGATACGGTTGTGCATGGCTGTCTCCAATGAGGATGTGGGGGGTGATGGCGCTACTGTAGCGCCGCTGATTGGCCACCCCGATAGCCAATTGCACGCTTGCGCAGGAGGCCAATGTCATTCAGCTGGCCACTGACAGGCATCCAATCTCTTCATTTCTGCGTAGCCAGCCAAGCCGGGATAATGGTCGACCTTGCACGAAGAGAAACGAACGACCATGAGACCTGCGCTGAATCTGTTGCTGGTGATGTTGCTGGCCCTGAACTTGCGGCCGATCCTGACCAGTATCGGCCCCTTGCTTGAGCCCATGCGCGCCAGTACCGGCCTGGGCTACCAGCAGGCAGCCCTGCTGACCGCATTGCCGGTGCTCTGCATGGGCCTGGTGCCGTTGCTGCAGCCGTGGCTACGGCGCTGGCTCAGCGAGCATGGCGGTATGCTGGGTGGCCTGGCGGCGATTGCCGTGGCTTGCCTGTGGCGCCTGCAGTTGGACAGTGCCTGGGCACTGATCGCCAGTGCGGTAGTCGCTGGCCTGGGCGTGGCGGTGGTACAGGGCATGATGCCGGGGCTGGTGAACCGCTGGTTCCCCCGCCGCCTGGCGGCGGCCATGGGCCTGTATTCGGCGGCGCTGATGAGTGGTGGTGGCCTGGCGGCAGTGCTGGGCCCGCACATCAGTGCGCACTTCGGCCACTGGCAGGCCGGCCTGGGCCTGTGGGCGGTGCCGGCCGTGCTGGCGTTGCTGGCCTGGGCCGTGCTGCGGCCCCGCCATGGCACAGCGAAGCTGGCAGGGGCATCCAGTGGGCACTGGTTCAGCACGCGCCGTGCCTGGTTGCTGGCCCTGTACTTCGGCTTGATCAATGGCGGCTACACCAGCATGGTGGCGTGGTTGCCGGCCTACCACACCGAACACGGCGGCAGCGCCCAGGGTGGCGCCGACCTGGTGGGCCTGATGACCATTTTCCAGGTGGCCGGTGCGCTCGGCTTGCCGCTGTTGCTGCGCCGCTATGCTGACCGGCGCCCCGGTTTGTGCCTGGCGCTGGCAATTCAGCTGGTCGGCTTTCTCGGCCTGCTACTGGCCCCCACCGTGGCCCCGGGGCTATGGGTGGCGCTGATCGGTTTCGGCCTGGGCGCTTGCTTCAGCCAGTGCCTTACGCTGACCCTGGAGCATTTGCAAACGCCGGCCGAGGCGGGCAGTTTGGCGGCATTTGTGCAGGGCATCGGCTTCATCATTACCGGGGTCGTGCCCTACATCACCGGTTGGCTGCGGGATGTCAGTGGTGACTTCCAGGCGTCGTGGACACTGTTGACGGTCACCGTGCTGGCCATGCTGTGGGTCACCACTTTTTTCAACCCGCGCGGTTACTCGGCCGCCATCGCCCGCCCGGCAACCGGCAAGGCGGCACCGGTCAGTTGAGGTGCTGCAGGGTGTCGCGCACGCGATCCAGTGCGGGGTCGATATCCAGCAGTTCAATGGCACCGAACCCCATCAGCAAGCCCTGCCGCGCAGGCGCCTCGCTGAAGAACGGCGCCAGTGGGTATAGGCTGACCTCGACCTTGCGCGCCAGGTTGGCCAGCAATTCCACGTCGACCCCTGGTCTGGCCAAAGCGCTCAGATGAAAGCCGGCGCTGGCTGGAACCGCGCTGAACCAAGGGGCCAGGTCGCCATGCAGGCGCGCCAGAATGCGCTCGCGGCGTGCGCTGTAGACCTCGTGGCAACGGCGAATGTGCTTGTGCAGGTGGCCCTCGCCAAGGAAGCGCGCCAAGGCCCACTGCAGCAAGCTGGGGCTGTGCCAGTCGCTGAGGTGCTTGGCCACGCAGGCGGCTTGCAGTACGGCAGGAGGCAGCACGGCGTAGCCCAGGCGTAGCTCAGGCAAAAGGGTCTTGGAAAACGTGCCCACGTAGGCCACCAGCCCCTGTCGGTCCAGGCGCTGCAAGGCATCCGCAGCGGGCCCGTGGTAGCGGAATTCACAGTCGTAGTCGTCTTCGATGATCAGCGCCCCCAGCTGCGCAGCCCGCGCCAGCAGTGCGTACCGGCGCGCCTCGCTCATCGGCATGCCCAGCGGGAACTGGTGCGATGGCGTGACATAGATCAGCCGGGTGCCGTCGGCGATGTGCTCCACGCACAGGCCTTGGTCGTCGACCGGTACCGACTGCAGCTGCGCGCCCAGGGCCAGGAACAGCTGCCGTGCCGGTGGGTAACCGGGGTCTTCCATGGCCACCTGGCAACCTGGCTCGACCAGCACGCGGGCGATCAGGTCCAGGGCCTGCTGGGCGCCGTTGCACACGAGCAGGTCGGCTGCGCTGCAGTGCACGCCACGGGTGTAGGCGATGTGGTGGGCGATGGCCTGGCGTAGTTCAGGCAAACCCTGGGCCGTAAAATGCCGTTCGGGGTGGCGCTGGCTGCGCCGCAGGGCGTAGTTCAGGCAACTGCGCCACTGGTCGAAGGGGAATTGGGCCTTGCTCGATACGCCGCCGATGAAATCGTAGCGTGAAGGGGCCTGCGCCTGGCGTTGGCTGAGCACCGTGGCGCGCGCTTGCCAGCGTTCGAGCGATGCACTGGCGGCCAGGGCGATGGCGGCAGGTTCGCTGCTGCGCAGCGGCTGGCGCGGAGTCACGAATGTACCACGGCCCACCACACCGCTGAGCAGGTTGTCGTAGGTCAGGCGTGAGTAGGCTTCGGCTACCGTCTTGCGCGACACACCCAGTTGTTCGGCCAGCAGACGGGTGGGTGGCAGCTGGGTACCCGCTGCCAGGTGGCCACTGTCGATGCCAGCGCGCAATTGCTGGTAAAGCTGGTCGGTGAGGCCTTTGCGGCCATCCAGGCGAATGTGCAGTTCCATGGAGCGGTCCGGAGCAGGGGTGCCCACAGGATAGCGGATTGGCTGCGCCGTGTGCCCCGGGCCGCGAGCCTTGCGCAACGGCTGTCAGAGCCGGGCGGTGCTGATGGTGATGTAGCCTTTGCCCGCCAGCGCAATGCGTATCTGGGTTTCGTCTGTGGCCGCCTTGCGGTTGCGTTTGATGCATACGCCGTCGATTGCCGCCGCGCGCATGTGCTCGGCAATGGCGCGCCCGTTCGGGTCGAAAAGCACCTCGCTGGCCAGCAGCTCGATGCGCTCGATCAGCAAACGGGTCTGTTCGTCTGTAGCGCAGAAGAACATCACCCCCGACAGGTGCGGGTCGTCATCAGGGTTGCTGATGTCATGGGCGAGCATTTCGCGCAGGCTGCTGCGCAGTTCGGCAATGGAGCGTGCGTACGGGTGCATGCGGCGTTTCCCCTGGCTGGTCATGCTGCGCCGATCTTGTTTTCTCGACGCTGAGGCGGCAAGTAAGACGCGTCCGAACATTTTGTAGGGGAATTCTGAGTCTGCCCGAGTGGCAACCCTCTGTGCAGCCTTCACAACGCTGCTGCGCCCGCCTTGGCCACTTGAGCGTCCTGGTCGGGCTTGACCCCCGACACGCCAATGGCACCCACCACCTGGCCCTGCACCTGCAGCGGTACACCGCCCTCCAGGCAGGTCAGCAATGGTGCGGTGACGAATGCGGTGCGCCCGCGATTGATCATTTCTTCGTAGTCACGGGTTTCCTTGCGCCCCAGCGCCGAGGTTCGGGCCTTTTCCATGGCAATGTAGGCACTGGCTGGCGCACAGCCATCCAGGCGGTGCAGGGCCAGGGGGTGGCCGCCGTCGTCGACCACCACGATGGTCACAGGCCACTGTTCGGCCAAGGCATGCTGGCGCGCAGCCTCAAGCACACGAGTAACCTCGGCCAGGCCGATCACGGGTTTGCTATGCATGGGCGTTCTCCGGCCGCAAGGCGGCTTCGACGATTTCCACCCAGTGCCTGACGGGTGTGCGCCCTGCTCCGGCGAGGTGGGTCTGGCAGCCGATGTTGGCCGTGGCGATGATGTGCGGCTTGCCGCTTTCCAGCGCGTTCAGGCGGTTGTCGCGCAGTTGCAGGGCCAGGTCCGGCTGGGTCAGCGAATAGGTGCCCGCCGAGCCGCAACACAGGTGGCCATCGGGCACGGCGGTCAGGGTGAAGCCCAGGCGGGTCAGCAATGCCTCCACCGCGCCACCCAGTTTCAGGGCATGTTGCAGGGTGCAGGGGCAGTGAAAGGCCAGGCGCTGTTCAGCGCACAGGCCCAACTGCTCGACGGGCTCGGCAGCCAGCACCTCTACCAGGTCGCGGGCCAGCGCGCTGACGCGCGCCGCCTTGGCTGCGTACTGGTGGTCCTGTGCCAGCAGATGGCCATAGTCACGCACGAACGCGCCGCAGCCACTGGCCGTTTGCACGATGGCTTCGGCGCCCGCCTCGATGGCGGGCCACCAGGCGTCGATGTTGCGCTTTGCACGCTGCAGGCCCTGCGCCTGGGCGTTGAGGTGGTAGTCCACGGCGCCACAGCAGCCTGCCTGGCGGATCGGCTGCACACTGATCCCGAGCCGGTCGAGCAGGCGCGTGGCAGCGGCGTTGGTATTGGGGGAGAGCGCAGCCTGCACGCAGCCTTCGAGCATCAGCAACCGGCGGGCATGGCGCGGCGCTGGGCGCTCGCCGGGCGGTGTCACCGATGCCGGCAGCTTGCCCTTGAGCGTGGCCGGTAGCAGTGCTCGCAGGGCCTGGCCGCTGCGGGTCAGCGCCTTGAACAGTGCCGGGCGTGGGACCACTGCGCGCAGGCCTTGGCGCAGCAGGCGCTGGCCGAGTGGTCGCGGCACCTGCTGCTCGGCCACGGCACGGCCAATGTCCAGCAGGTCGTGGTAGCGCACCCCGGACGGGCAGGTGGACTCGCAGTTACGGCAGCTCAGGCAACGGTCCAGGTGCAGTTGGGTGCTGGCGGTGACCGGCTCGCCTTCGAGCATCTGTTTGATCAGGTAAATGCGGCCGCGCGGGCCATCCAGTTCGTCACCCAGCAACTGGTAGGTGGGGCAGGTGGCGGTGCAGAAACCACAGTGCACACAGGCGCGCAGGATGCTTTCGGCTTCGTCGGCGCGGGGCAGGCGGCGGGCGTTTTCGCTGAGCTTGGTTTGCATGGTCTGGCCTCACAGGTCCGGGTACAGGCGGCCGGGGTTGAATACCCTCTGGGGGTCGAGCTGTTGCTTGAGCGCCTGGTGGTAGCGCATCAGCGCAGCGGGCAGTGGCGGGCTGCTGGCCGCACCGGGGGTGTAGGCGGTCGCGTGGCCGCCTACCCTGGCAACGGCCTCGCGAATGCTGTGCGCCTCTGCGTCAGACTTGAGCCAGCGCTGGGCTCCGCCCCAGTCGATCAATTGCTCGCCTGGCATTGCCAGCTCGCCACAGGCGATGGGTACGGACAGCCGCCACAGCGGGGCCGGGCCGTTGAAAAAGGCCATCCGCTGTTCGCGCAGGTCGCTCCAGAACCGGCTGTCCAGCGCCTCACCGCCCAGCCGCAGGCGCGCCGATTGCACCGAACCCTCGCCGCCTTCCAGGCGCAGGTACAGGGCATCGCCGTGGTGGCAGGCGGCGCTGATCGGCAGCGGCTGCTGGCCCCATTCGGCGAGTTCGGCCAACGCCTCGTGGCGGCCCATCGGCAGCCGCAAGCTCAAGCACTGGCGCGGGCGTGGCAACACCTTCAGCGACACCTCGGTCAACAAACCCAGGCAACCGAAGCTGCCCGCCATCAGGCGCGACACATCGTAACCAGCGACATTCTTCATGACCTCGCCGCCAAAGCGCAGCAGCTTGCCGTGGCCGGTGATCACGCGTGTACCCAGTACGTAATCGCGCACCGACCCCGCCCAGGGTCGCCTGGGGCCGGACAACCCAGCCGCGACCATGCCGCCCAACGTTGCATCAGGCCCCAGGTGGGGCGGTTCGCACGGCAGCATCTGGCCGGCCTGGTGCAGCGCTGCCTCGATTTCGCGCAGCGGCGTGCCAGCGCGGGCGGTCAGCACCAGTTCGGTCGGGTCGTAGCTGACGATGCCCCGGTGGCGGCGGGTGTCCAGCACCTCAGCCGCCACCGGGTTGCCGAGCATGGCCTTGCTGCCGCTACCTTGAATGCGCAGTGCCGTCCCTTGGTTCAGCGCCTGGTTCACCTGTTCGAGCAGGGCCTGGCTGTCGTCGTGGTCCATGCTCATCAGAAGCGCTCCAGCTCGGGAAAAGGCAGTTGCCCGTGATGCACGTGCAACGCGCCGAATTCGGCACAGCGGTGCAAGGTAGGGATGTTCTTGCCGGGGTTGAGCAGGCCTTGGGGGTCGAACGCAGCCTTCACCGCATGGAACAAGGTGATTTCGTCGCTGTTGAACTGTGCGCACATCTGGTTGATCTTTTCCCGGCCGACCCCGTGCTCACCCGTGATGCTGCCGCCCACGGCCACGCACAGTTCGAGAATCTTGCCGCCGATGGCCTCGGCGCGCTCCAGTTCGCCCGGCAGGTTGGCATCGAACAGGATCAGCGGGTGCATGTTGCCGTCGCCGGCATGGAACACATTGGCCACGCGCAGGCCGTATTCGCTGGACAAGTCGCTGATGCCTTTGAGCACGCGCGGCAGCTCGCGGCGTGGGATGGTACCGTCCATGCAGTAGTAGTCGGGTGAAATGCGCCCCACGGCCGGGAAGGCGTTTTTGCGCCCGGCCCAGAAACGCACCCGCTCGGCCTCGTCGCAGGCCAGCCGCACGTCGCGGGCGCCGGCTTGCGCCAGCACGGCGGCGACCCGGTCGCAGTCATCGTGCACATCGGCCTCGACACCGTCCAGCTCACATAGCAGGATGGCCGCCGCCTCCACCGGGTAGCCGGCGTGGATGAAGTCCTCGGCGGCGCGGATCGCCAGGTTGTCCATCATCTCCAGGCCGCCGGGAATGATCCCGGCAGCAATGATCTGGGCAACGGCGCGGCCGGCGTCCTCGACACTGTCGAAGCTGGCCAGCAGCACCCGTGCGACTTGCGGTTTGGGCAGCAGCTTGACGGTCACTTCGGTGACGATGCCGAGCATGCCTTCGGAGCCGGTGAACAACGCCAGCAGGTCGAAGCCAGGGCAATCGAGCGCATCGCTGCCGAGGGTCAGGCGTTCACCCTCGACGGTGAGTATTTCGACCTTGAGCAGGTTGTGCACGGTCAGGCCGTACTTGAGGCAGTGCACCCCGCCGGCGTTTTCAGCCACGTTGCCGCCGATGGAGCAGGCTATTTGCGAAGAAGGGTCGGGTGCGTAGTACAGGCCATGGGGGGCTGCAGCCTGAGAAATGGCCAGGTTGCGTACCCCGGGCTGCACCCGGGCGAAACGACCTTGCGGGTTGACCTCCAGGATGCGGTTGAAGCGCGCCATGACCAGCAGAATGCCCTTGGCCAACGGCAGGGCGCCACCGGACAGGCCGGTACCGGCGCCGCGCGCCACTACCGGTACGCCGCGTTCATGGCACAATTTGAGCAGCGCCTGCACCTGCTCCAGGCGTTCGGGCAGCACGACCAGCAACGGTACGGTGCGGTAGGCCGACAGGCCGTCGCACTCGTAGGGCTTGAGGTCTTCTTCACGGTGCAAAACGTGCAGGTCGGGCAGGGCAGCCTGCAATGCCTGCAACAGTCCCTCGCGGTCACTGCTGGGCAGCGCACCATCGACGCGTTCGTCGTAGAGAATGGTCATTGGCTCACTCGGCAACGGTTTTTTATTGTTGTTGGCAAGGCGGTCACGGTTGCAGCCTGCGCGCGGTGCTAGTCTGGGTCGAGTGGGCTCGCCACTGGTCCTACCAGTTTTTCCGCTGGGTACTGGCCGTTGCTGGCCTGGCTTGGCTTGATTGCAGGCGGGTGTGCAAGTGGTCCTACCAGCAGGAGGGTGCGCAATGGCGAATGAGGGCAAGGCGAAGGTGGCCGACCAGGTGGCCGAGCGGGTCGAGCGGCTGATTGTCGAAGGCGTGCTCAAGGTGGGCCAGGCATTACCTTCGGAGCGGCGGCTTGTCGAGAAGCTGGGGTGTTCGCGCTCTGCACTGCGTGAGGGGCTGCGGGTGCTGCGCGGGCGGGGCATCATCGACACCGAGCACGGGCGCGGCTCCTTTGTCGCCGACCTCACCGGGCAGACGGGCCACACGCCCTTGATGCATCTGTTCAGCTCACAACCGCGCACATTGTTCGACTTGCTGGAGGTACGCGCCTTGCTGGAGGCCGAATCTGCCCGGCTCGCAGCTTTGCGCGCCACCGACGTGGACCGCTTGCTGATCCGCCGCCGTTATGAGGACATGTTAGCGGCGCACCAGGCCGCCGAGGCCATTGATGCCCGTGAGCATGCGCGCCGCGACCACGCGTTCCATCGGGCGATCAGCGAGGCCTCACACAACCCCGTGCTGGTACACACCCTGCAATCGCTGAGCGATCTGACGTTGAGCACAGTGTTCGCGTCAGTCAACAACCTGTACTGCCGGCCGGCGCAGAAACGCCAGATCGATCGCCAGCATGCACGCTTGTATCACGCGGTGATGGAGCAGTCACCGGAACAGGCGCAACGGGCGGCACGCGAACACATTAATGGCATACGCGACAGCTTGCGGGAGATCGAACAGGAGGAGCAGCGCCTGGTCAGGGCGACCATGCGTATGGATGGTTGGGGGTGAGGCAAGCCTGCACCGGCCCCGGCGTGGGTAGATTCACGCAGAGGCAGGTGCAAGTGAGGTTCAACGATCAGCGATGCGGTCATCCTGCGACAGAATGGCCCTGGCCAGCTCTTCATCGTCTGCCTGTAGCCCTGGGTGGTCCTTGCGGGCCTGTTCCAGTGCGGCTTCGACATAAGCGCCGCGAATCGCACCCCCACTGGCAACGAATGCGGAAAGCTCGTCGCGGGCTGGAATGATGCGTTTGTCATCTTTGAAGGTGGAATACAGCGAAGCGGAAACACCGGCCGAGGTGGCGACGTCGCCCGCATCGACGCGGGCCAGTGCGGCGCCGGCAGGCAGCAGGAGCAGCAGCGCAGGGGCGATGAGTAGGTGGCGCATGTCGTGTTCTCCAGAAGGGTGAAGCCCAAGGAATAAACCACTCAGAGGTTAAGAAAGCACGAGTGTGAAAGTAGTTCCCTTGTTCATCCACATCGAAGCATGGAAGGCACGCATCCAAGTCACGCCAGGGTGGAATCATGCCTAAGCGCTGATGCCTAGCACCGGTGGGCAGCGCTGAGGGAAGGGGGCTGCGCTGGGCTTGACGCACGGGCGCCCCCAGCCGGCAGGCCCTAGCAGCATCAGCTATGCGGCGTAGTGCGCGGTGGCACGGCACCCGCATACTCGGGCTTCAGGTGCCCCTGTTCGTCCAGCAGGTAGGCGTCCATCACTTCACGCACCACCGGCCCGGCCACCCGGCCACCGGCTTCGCCGTTCTCGATCATCACTGCCACCACCACGGCCGGGTGGTCAGCCGGGGCAAAACCGACGAACAGGGCATTGTCGCGGTGCCGTTCCAGTGTCTTGTCACGGTTGTAGCGCTCACCCTGCTTGATCGCCACCACCTGTGCGGTGCCGCTTTTGCCGGCAATCCGGTACTGCGCACCGGCCGCGGCCGCACGGGCGATACCCCGCGGGTCGTGCATGACCATTTGCATACCCTGGCTGACCTGGTCCCAGGCGTGCTTGTCATGCAGCACGATGTCGGGCATTGGGTGGGGGTCGACCGGTGCATCGCCGCCTACGGTCATGGCCAGGTGCGGGCGGTGCCACACGCCCTTGCTGGCCAGCAGGCTGGTGGCCTGGGCCAGCTGCAACGGGGTGACCTGCATGTAGCCCTGGCCGATGCCAAGGATCAGTGTTTCGCCAGGGAACCAGGCCTGGCGCCGGGTGGCCCGTTTCCATTGGGCCGAAGGCATCAGGCCGGCGGCTTCTTCGAACATGTCCAGCGACACCTTCTGGCCCAGACCGAACTCCGCCATGTAGTCGTGCAGGCGATCAATGCCCAGTTTGTGCGCCAGGTCGTAGAAGTAGGTGTCGTTGGAGCGCATGATGGCTGTGTACATGTCTACCCAGCCGTCACCGCTGCGGTTCCAGTTGCGGTATTTGTGGGCATAGTTGGGCAGCTCGTAGTAGCCCGGGTCGAACACCCGGCTGCCGGGGGTGATCACGCCGCTGTCGAGGCCGGCGATGGCCACTTCCGGCTTCACCGTCGAGCCGGGCGCGTACAGGCCGCGCAGCACGCGGTTGAACAGTGGGCGGTCGATCGAATCGCGCAATTGTGCGTACTGCTTGAAGCTGATGCCCTTGACGAAGAGGTTGGGGTCGAAGCTGGGGTTGCTGACCATGGCCAGCACATCACCATTGGCCGGGTCCAGCACCACCACCGAGCCACGGCGGTCGCCCAGGGCCTTTTCTGCAGCGACTTGCAGGCGGGCGTCCAGCGTCAGCATGATGTCCTGCCCGGGTGTCGGGGCCTTGTGGTTGAGCACGCGCATCACCCGGCCCTGGGCGTTGGTCTCGACTTCCTCATAGCCCACATGGCCATGCAGCTGGCTTTCGTAGAAGCGCTCGATGCCGGTCTTGCCAATCGACTGGGTGCCCCGGTATTCGGTGCTGTCGAGCACCTTGGCTTCCTTCTCGTTGATGCGCCCCACGTAACCAACCGAATGGGCAAAATGCGCGCCCAGCGGGTATTCGCGGATGAACTGTGGTTCGACCTCCAGGCCCGGCAGCCGGAACTGGTTGACCGCCAACAGGGCGATCTGCTCTTCGCTCAGCCCCACTATCAAAGTGACCGGCTCGAACGGCTTGCGGCCCCGACGCAGGTCCTTGTCGAACTGCTTGCGGTCGTCCTCGTTCAGCCCCAGTACCTGGGTCAGGGTATCGAGCACCTTGGCCGAATTGCCGCCGGTCCGCTCGCGGGTGAGGGTCAGGTCGAAGCTGGGCTTGTTGTCGGCCAGCACCACGCCGTTGCGGTCGTAGATAAGCCCGCGCTCAGGGGCTATGGGCAGCACATGCACGCGGTTGTTTTCCGACACGGCACTCTGCTGGTCGTGCTGCAGCACCTGCAGCACATAGAGCCGACCCACCAGCACGGCACACAGGCTGAAGACCAGGGCGGCGCAGGCCAGAAGCCGGCGGTTGACCAGGTGCTTTTCCTTTTCGTGGTCCTTGAGGGGAATAGGTTGCGGCATTCGGGGCTCTTTTGTGCGGGTTTCGCGCCGATGTGCAGGCGCGCGAACGGGCGGGGGATGCTACGCAACCCACCCGGCGGCCTCAAGCCGGGTGGTGGCTGGCGGTAGCCTGGCCTGCGCTGTGCGCCGCATGGTCAGGGCGCTGGGGCGCTATATGAAGATTTGTTCATGGCGCCGAATGCGATGACAGCCCTATGCGGTAACGCCGTGATCATTATGGATCCATTTGCTGAATCTGTTCGATAAACGAACGTGAATTAACGGTGATCATGGGTATGTAAGGTATTGATAACAAACATTTAAGTTTTTGTTTTTTGGCTGCTCAGAACATCATTGCCGGTCTGAGCCGTGCTTGCGCCAGCACTATGGATTGTTTGTGGATCCATTATTTGTTTGATTAGCGCCTGACATCGGCCGGAGCCCTCCAGCCTGATGCGCCGACAACTACAAGAAGGGTTCAGTCATGAATGGCTTTTCCAGGGTATGGAACCGTCAGGTTTCCTTGCGCTTTGCCTGCGCGTGCGTTGCCGTTGTGCCACCTGCAAAGCGGCAGGTGGCGCTATGAATACCGACCTCAAGCAGCGCCTGGACAACGACCCGATGGGGCGCTTTCAGTGCCTGGCCATCGGCATATGCATCCTGCTCAACATGATCGACGGCTTCGACGTGCTGGTCATGGCCTTTACCGCTGCCTCGGTGTCTGCCGAGTGGAACCTCAACGGGGCGCAGGTGGGCTTGCTGCTCAGTGCCGGCCTGTTCGGCATGGCGGCGGGCTCGCTGTTCATTGCACCTTGGGCTGACCGTTTCGGGCGGCGCCCGCTGATCCTTCTGTGCCTGGTGCTGTCGGGGGTCGGCATGCTGCTCTCGGCGTTGAGCCAGAGCCCGATGCAACTGGCCCTGTTGCGTGGGCTGACGGGCCTGGGCATTGGCGGCATCCTGGCCAGCAGCAACGTCATTGCCAGCGAATATGCCAGCAAACGCTGGCGCGGCCTGGCGGTCAGCCTGCAGTCCACCGGCTATGCCCTGGGGGCAACGGTGGGCGGTTTGCTGGCGGTGTGGCTGCTGGGGCAGTGGGGCTGGCGGTCGGTGTTTCTGTTCGGCGGCATCGTCACCGTCTGCGTGTTACCGCTGGTGTGGTTGTGGTTGCCGGAGTCGCTGGACTTTCTGCTGGCACGCCGGCCAGCCAACGCCCTGGTGCGGGTCAATCGCTTGGCGGTAAGGCTAGGCCACCCGGCATTGGCGCAACTGCCAGCGCTTGCGGCGAGGGTGGATGGCAGTGCCAGCGGTTTCCGGCAACTGTTGGCGCCGGCCATGCGCCGGACCACGCTGGTGATCTGGCTGCTGTTCTTCCTGGTCATGTTCGGTTTCTACTTCGTCATGAGCTGGACCCCCAAGCTGCTGGTGGCGGCCGGGCTGTCCGCGCAGCAAGGCATTACTGGCGGTGTTCTGTTGAGCGTGGGCGGCATCCTCGGCGCGGCGCTGATCGGCGGGCTGGCCTCGCGCTGGCCGCTTACCCGCGTGCTGGCCCTGTTCATGCTGACCACTGCGGCGCTGCTGGTGCTGTTCGTGGCCAACGGGGCCTCGGCCAGCGCGGCATTGGCCCTGGGCCTGTTGATCGGGCTGTTCGCCAACGGCTGCGTGGCCGGCTTGTATGCCTTGTCGCCGGCGGTCTACGACGCATCCGTGCGCGCCACCGGCGTGGGGTGGGGCATCGGCATCGGGCGTATGGGCGCCATTGTGTCGCCCACCGTGGCTGGCGTGCTGCTCGATAGCGGCTGGCAGCCGCTGCATTTGTACGGGGTGTTTGCCAGTGTGTTCGTGCTGGCGGCGGGGTGCCTGCTACTGCTGCGCTCACCCAGGCCTGCCCCAGGGGCGGTCTGCGATGCGCTGAGCCACTGACTACCTGAGCCCGGCTTGCGCTAAGATGCCAGCTCGTTTCCCTGGAAGTTGCCTGGATGAGCAAGCCCGGTCAAATGGTGCTGGTCGCGTTGCGCAAGATGATCGCCTCAGGCGAGCTGGCGGCCGGCGAGCGCCTGATGGAAGTTCCCACTGCCGAACTGTTCGGCGTTTCACGCATGCCGGTGCGCATGGCCTTTCGCACGCTCGAACAGGAAGGCCTGCTGGTACGCTTCGGCGGCCGGGGCTTTCAAGTGCGTTCGGTGAGCGCCGATGACATTGCCGGTGCAGTCGAGGTGCGCGGTGTGCTCGAAGGCCTGGCCGCCCGCCAGGCTGCCGAGCGCGGCTTGGCCGCGCCAGCCCGTGCGGCACTGCAGCAGTGCCTGGTAGAGGGCGACCAGCTGTTCGACAAGGGCTTTGTGACCGAAGAAGACCTGCAGGCCTACCACGATCTGAACATGCGCTTTCACCAGGTGATCATCGAAGCGAGCCACAACCCGGCCATTACCGTGGCGCTGGCGCGCAACGACCACCTGCCATTTGCTTCGGTCACGGCGCTGGCGGTAGACCGCCACGACCTGGCCCGTGAATACCGGCGCTTCAACTTCGCCCACATGCAGCACCATGCCGTGTTCGATGCCCTGGTCAACCGCCAGGGTGCTCGCGCCGAAGCGATCATGCGCGAGCATGCCAATGCGACCTTGCGCTATGCCGAAACCTTCGGCGCAAACCCCTCGGGCACCGGTATGCAGGTGATCCTGCCCAGCGCGCTGGCCGCTTCAGATATCCAGCACCAGTAACGGTGTTTTCGCGCGCGAGCAGCAAGGCGTGAACTGATCGTTGAGGGCTTGTTCCTCTTCGGTCAGGAACAGGTCGCGGTGGTCTGGCGTGCCCTGCAGTACGCGGGTCAGGCACGTGCCGCAAATACCTTGCTCGCACGACATGGCGATCTCGATGCCATTTTGCTCCAGCACCTGTACCACGGTCTGGTCGGCTTGCACCTCGAACACTTGGCCGGTGCTGTTGACCTGCACCGAGAAACTGCCGCCGTTGCTGGCGTCCGCGGGTGCGGCTGCGAAATACTCGCGGTGCAGGTTGGCCTCCTGCCAGCCCAGCTCCCTGGCGCTGCCCAGCACATGCTGCATGAACCCGCCCGGCCCGCACACATACAGGTGCACGTCAGCTTGCGGGTTGCTCAGCACCTGGTCAGCGTCCAGCGCCGTTTCCGGCTGCTGGTCAAAATGCATGAACAAGCGGTCGGCAAAGGGCGCGTTGCGGATACGCTCGACGAACGCGGCACGCTCACTGGAGCGGGCGCAGTAATGCAACTCGAAATCATGGCCACTGTGGGCCAACTGCTCGGCCATGCACAGGATCGGGGTAATGCCGATGCCGCCGGCAAACAGCAGGCTGCGCCGCGCCCCATCGGCCAGCGGGAACAGGTTGCGCGGCGCACTGATTTGCAGCCGTGCGCCGACCTGCACCTGCTCGTGCAGGCTGCGTGAGCCGCCCCGCGAAGCCGGGTCATGGAGTACGCCGATCAGGTACCGGTGGCGCTCATGCGGGTGGTTGCACAGCGAATACTGGCGCACCAGGCCATCGGGCAGGTGCACGTCAATGTGGGCCCCGGCGCTGAATGCAGGCAGCAGGCTGCCATCTGCCGAGGCCAGTTCGAAACTGCAGATACCCTGCGCTTCATCGCTACGGGATACCACGATGGCATCGATCATGTCGTTGGCTCCTCAGGCAGGGGTGGCGCTGGTGGCGATCAATTGCGGCTGTGCTGCACGCTCTTTGGCGATGATCCGCTCCAGCACCTTGCGCGATTGCACGCCACCGGCATCGATGTTCAGCTTCAGCAGATTGCGCCCAGGGTTGGCCAGCAGGTTTTGTTGCTGGCGCTCGAGCATTTCCAGGTCCTCGCTGAAAATCCTGCCCTGGCCCTCGCGGATGTCGGCGGTCAGGTTCTGGTCGTGCGCGGCAAAATTGCGCGCCATGCCCCAGAAGTACCAGATCGAGGTGTCGCTTTCCGGGGTGATGAAGTCGACCACGATGCTCGCGGCCTTGTGCTGCGCTGCAGCGTGGTAGCCACCCTTGCCGGCATGTGCCACACCCACTTCGATCAAAACGTGGCTGGGTGGGGTGAAGCGGCAGATTTGCCAGCGGTCCACCGGTACATCGTCGGCCAGGCCGTTGCCGCGCAGTGCCATGCGCCAGAAGGGCGGGGCCATGATGTTTTCCATGTGCCGGGCGGTGACCACTTCGTCGCCGGTGACGGTGGTGACGGGCGGGGCGTCGTCGATTTCCTTCTGGCCGATGCTGGAGGCATGCACGTAGGTTTCGTGGGTCAGGTCCATGAGGTTGTCGATCATCAGGCGATAGTCGCAGCCAATGTGGAACAGCCCTCCGCCGTAGGCCCACTCTTCATTGTCTGCCCATTCCAGGTGCGGGATAAGCCCTGGGTCGGCCTGCGCCTGGTCGCCAGGCCAGACCCAGATGAAGCCATGGCGCTCCACGACCGCATACGCCTTGTTGCACGAAAAGCCGCGAACGCGCTGGCCAGGCATCGACACCGTCTTGCCGTCGCAGCCCATGACCAGGCCGTGATAGCCGCAGACCAGGTTGCCGTCCTCCACGTAGCCCAGGGATAACGGCGCCCCTCGGTGCGGGCAGAAGTCCTCGACAGCGGCTACGCGGTTGTGCTGGCCACGGTAAAACACGATTTTTTCGCCGCAGATCTGTCGGCCCAAGGGCTTGTCGGCAATTTCGTCAGGGGTGCAGGCAACGTACCAGGTGTTTTTCGGGTACATGAAGGCTCTCCAGGTTTTGTTTTTATTTAATGGATCCATTAGAGCCATATGCGCGTGCGTGGTCAATCTGCATTTACGCAATGAATAGCGCTATTTGTGCGATTATCGAATCGTCTGTGGATCCATTGATGGGCGCGTCTCTCCTATGTGTCCGTGACCTGCTATTACTGGATAGTCACCCGAGACCCCAAGGCCCCCCGATGCTGGCCATCGAAAACCTGCACAAATCATTTGCCACCCCCCAAGGGCCGTTGCCGGTGTTGCAGGGCGTCGACCTGTGCCTGGCGCGCGGCAGCAGCCTGGCCTTGATGGGCGAGTCTGGCAGTGGCAAGAGCACCTTGCTGCACCTGGTAGCCGGCCTGGACCGTGCTGACAGCGGGCGCATCATGCTTGACGGCAGTGCCCTGGACAGCCGCTCGGAGGCGTCTCTGGCACGCTGGCGGCGGCAGGGAATTGGCCTGGTGTTCCAGCAGTACAACCTGATCAGCAGCCTGGATGTGGGCAGCAACCTGGCATTCCAGGCCCGGCTGGCCAACCGGCACGACCCCGAATGGGGCGCCCACCTGGCTCAACGCCTGGGCCTGGCTGACCTGCTCGGGCGGTACCCTGAACAACTGTCGGGCGGCCAGCAGCAACGCGTGGCCATCGGCCGCGCATTGGCTGGCCGCCCGGCCTGGTTATTGGCTGACGAACCCACCGGCAGCCTTGACGAAGCCACCAGCGATGAAGTGCTGAGCCTGTTGCTGCAACTGGTCAGCGAGGCTGGCAGTGGCCTGCTGATGGTCACCCACAGCCCCCGGCTGGCGGCGCGGCTGCAGCAACGTTGCTACCTGCAGGGTGGCCGTGTGCGCAGCGGGCAGGGCGCATGAGGCTGCTGTCGCTGGCACTGCTGGCTTTGCTCAGCCACTGGCGGCGCCACCGCGTGCAGTTTTTCAGCATCTTCACCGGGCTGTGGCTGGCTACGGCGCTATGGACCGGGGTGCAGGCCTTGAACAGCCAGGCACGCAGCGACTACGCCCGAGCCAGTGCGGTGCTGGCCGGGCCGCTACAGACGCAACTGCTGCCACGCCACGGCGAACGCTTTGACCAGGCGCTGTACGTGCAACTGCGCAGGCTGGGTTGGGCGGTGTCGCCGGTGCTGGAGGGGCGCCTGCGCCTGCCAGGCGAGCCCGGGCGCAGTGTGCGGCTGATCGGCATCGAGCCATTGAGCCTGCCGGCGGCCAGCAGTATCGCCGGGGTGCAGCCCCAGGCGTTCGACCTGCAGGCGTTCATCGGCGTGCCCGGGCAGGCCTGGGTCGGCCCAGACACCTTGCGCCTGTTGGCCATGACCGCTGGGCAGGTGGCCCACGACCGCGATGGGCAACCGCTGCCACCGTTGCTGGTGCAAGCTGAGCTGGCCCCCGGGGTGATCGTGGTCGATATCGGCCATGCGCAGGCCTTGCTGCAGGCACCTCGGCAGTTGTCACGCCTGCTGGTAGCGGCAAGCCCGGGGCCTTTGCCTGCCGACATTGCGGCGGACCTTGTCGTGCAACCCCGGCAGGATGATGGCGGTTTGCAGCGCCTGACCGACAGCTTCCACCTCAACCTCACTGCGCTAGGCCTGTTGGCCTTCGTCGTCGGCCTGTTCATCGCCCATGCCGCGATTGGCCTGGCATTGGAACAGCGGCGCGGGCTGATTCGCAACCTGCGCGCCTGTGGTGTCAGCCTGGCTACCCTGCTGTGTGCCCTGGGCCTGGAGCTGGGGCTGTTCGCAGTGCTTGGCGGGCTGGCTGGGGTTGCCAGTGGCTACGCGGTGGCGGCCTGGTTGCTGCCCGATGTCGCCGCCAGCCTGCGCGGCCTGTATGGCGCGCAGGTCGCAGGCACGCTGAACCTGCCTGCGCAGTGGTGGTTGTGGGGCGTGCTGGTGAGCGTGATCGGTGCACTGCTGGCCGGGCTGGGCAGCGTCCTGCGCGCCGCACGCTTGCCCTTGCTGGCGTTGGCGCAGCCGCAAGCATGGCGCCTGGCACAGGGGCCGTGGCTGAAGCGTCAGGCTGGGGTAGCGGGCCTGTTGCTGGTGCTGGCGTCAGCTTGCGGGGTGTTCGGCGACAGCCTGCCCAGTGCCTTCGGTATGCTGGCGGCGCTGTTGCTGGGGGCGGCATTAGCGTTGCCAGCCTGGCTCGACAGGTTGCTGGCCTGGTTGGCGCGCCGTTGTCAGCGGCCGTTGGCCCAGTGGTTCGTCGCCGACAGCCGCCAGCAATTGCCTGCCTTGAGCCTGGCGCTGATGGCCTTGCTGCTGGCGCTGGCCGCCAGCGTGGGTGTGGGCAGCATGACCGAGGGTTTTCGCAAGACCTTTGTCGGCTGGTTGGACCAGCGCTTGTCCGCCGACCTGTACGTGACCCCAAGTGATACCGCGCAAGGCCTGCAGGTAGCCCAGTGGTTGGGGCAGCAACCTGCCGTGCGGGTAGTTCTGCCTGGCTGGCGCGTCGAAACGCAGGTGCAAGGCTGGCCGGTCCAGGTGCAGGGCATTGTCGACCACCCCGTTTATCACAGCCGGTGGCCGTTGCTGGAACAGCAGCCGCGGGCCTGGCAGCTATTGGCCAAGGGGCAGGCCGTGATGCTCAGTGAGCAGCTGGCGCGGCGGTTGCGTTTGCACTTGGGGGACCACCTGACACTGCCCGCGGACCCGTCTCGCGGCTTGCTCGTCGTTGGCCTGTACGCCGACTATGGCAACCCCAAGGGCCAAATGCTGGTGAATGCCCAATCGCTGCGTGCGCATTGGCCGGATGCTGCGTTGACGGGCTTGAGCGTCGACCTGCTCGACCCCCAGGGGGCCGCCTTGAAAGCCGCGTTGCAACAGCGCTTTCACCTCGACGATAGTCGGGTCGTGGAGCAGGCGCAGTTGAAGCGGTGGTCGACCGAGGTATTCAACCGCACCTTCGCCGCCACCGCCGCGCTCAACAGCCTGACCCTGGGCGTGGCCGGCGTGGCGCTGTTCATCAACCTGCTGACCTTGGGCCAGTCCCGTCTGCGCCAGCTGGCGCCGCTATGGGCCCTGGGGGTACGGCGTACCCAGCTGGTGTGGCTGAGCCTTGGCCAGGCACTGCTGCTCAGCAGCCTCACCGTGCTGTTGGCGCTGCCGTTGGGCCTGTTGCTGGCCTGGTGCCTGGTCGCGGTGGTAAATGTTCAGGCATTCGGCTGGCGTTTGCCGCTGCATGTGTTCCCCGCCCAGTTGCTGCAACTGGCCCTGCTGGGCCTGCTCACCAGCCTGTTGGCCAGCGCCTGGCCACTCTGGCAACTGGCCCGGCGTCAGCCGCGCGAACTGTTGAGGCCGTTTGCCGATGAAACGTAAAGCCTGGCTGTTGCTCTGCAGCCTGTTGTGCGGCTGTGATCAGCCGGCACCGCAAAGCTATGCCGGCCTCGGCCAGCCGGCAGGCGGGTTCAGCCAGGTCACCCGCGGCCATCGCCTGGAATTCCCCCGGGACCATGCGGCCCACGATGGTTTCCGCATCGAGTGGTGGTACGTCACCGCCAACCTCAAAGACACCCAAGGGCGTGACTGGGGCGCGCAGTGGACGCTGTTCCGCTCAGCCCTACGCACCGGCCCGGAGACCGGCGATTGGCAGAGCCCGAACCTGTGGATGGGCCACGCCGCGTTGACCGGCCCCGGCGGCCATCGGTCAGCTGAGACCCTGGCCCGTGGCGGGATTGGCCAGGCGGGTGTGCAGGCCCAGCCGTTTCGGGCGTGGATCGACGATTGGTTGCTGCAGGGGCCGGGCGGTATCGACAACCTGCGTATGACGGCCGCTGGCAAAGGTTTTCGCTACGACCTGCAGTTGCGCAGCGAGCGGCCTCTGGTGCTGCACGGCCAGCAGGGCTACAGCGAAAAGTCGGGCAAGGGCCAGGCTTCTTACTACTACAGCCAGCCGTTCTACCGGGTGCGCGGCGAGGTCGAGCGCGACGGCCTGTGCATCGCGGTGACTGGCCAGGCCTGGCTGGACCGGGAATGGAGCAGCCAGCCGCTGGCCGCCGGGCAAACGGGCTGGGACTGGTTCTCGCTGCACTTGGACAGCGGCGCCAAGCTGATGCTGTTCCAGGTGCGCGAAGCGCACGGGGAGGCGTATCGCGCCGGCACCTGGATCGACCCGCAGGGCCAGGGGGTAGCGCTGTTGCCGGCACAGATCCGCTTGCAGCCGCTGGCCTGGGCCCCACAGGGCAATGGCAAGCAGCTGCCGACCCGCTGGCGGGTGCAGGTGCCTGAGCACGGGTTGGATGTGCAGGTCGATGCTGTTCAGCCGCAGGCGTGGATGCAGACGCGCTTCCCGTATTGGGAAGGGCCGGTGCGCTTGAGCGGCAGTGCCGGTGGCCGTGGGTACCTGGAAATGACCGGGTATTAAGCATTTCGAACCGGGCACGGCACTCTCTTTTGCAGGGGCATATACCTCCCGGTATATGGACAGCCCACCCCCCGCCGCTTAGCTTGAATGCTCGACGGGGCACGCCTTGCTCAGCATAAAAACAACGATGCCCCTGTGACCTTTCAGACCTGCCAACCCCACAACTCTAAAAATGAGGCGGCAAATGGAAAGCATCGGTACCTATGTCATCTACGTGATCATGGTGTGTGCGGTACTGGGTGCATTGGCATCCATCTATAACCCCGAAGGCGAGCTGGGCCAGGAGTTCATCGCCGGGCTGCACAGCATCGGCCCGATCTTCATCCCGGTCGCTGGCATCATGGCCGCGATCCCGTACATTTCAGCCGGCATCAGCCAGGTGATCGCGCCGCTGTTCCAGTTGATGGGCGCCGACCCTGGCACCGCGGGGCCTATCTTCATCGCCTCGGACATGGGCGGCTACCAGTTGGCCAAGGCTTTGGCGCAAAGCCCGGAAGGCTGGATCCTCGGCCTGATCACCGGGTTCCAGAGTGGTTCGACGATCATTTTCGTCATCCCGGTCGGGTTGGCCATGCTGCGCAAGGTCGATCACAAGTACATGGCACTGGGCATCATGGCTGGGCTGCTGGCCATTCCCTTGAGCATCATGATCATCGCCATGGCCATGCAGGGACTGGACCTGGGGGTGCGCCCGGATATCGCAACCACCGGTGCCGCCACCCAGGCCTTGCATTTTTCCTGGGCGATGCTGCTGCGCAACCTGATGCCCTTGATCTTGTTCTGCATTGCCCTGGCGGCGGCGCTGCGTTACTGCCCGGCACTGATGGTGTACCTGTTCCTCAAGCTCGGGCAGTTCATGTACATCGCCGTGGTGCTGGTACTGGTGGCGTCGATCGTGCAGTACTTCACCGGGCTGTTCAGCCATGTATTCGGCAGTTGGGGCTTCGCGCCGATCATCGCCGATGCCGATGACCAGTTCCGCGCCCTGGAGATTGCCGGCTACGTCGGCCTGATGCTGTGCGGGGCATTCCCCATGGTGCATTTGCTCAAGCGCTTTCTGGCGCGGCCGATCGAGCGCGTGGCATCGCGCTTCGGCATGTCTGGGGTCGGGGCTGCGGGTGTGCTGGCGGCTTCGGCCAATATCCTCGCCATGTTCCGCCTGGTCAGCGAGATGCCGCCCAAGGACAAGGTGTTGGTGATTGCCTTTTCGGTGTGCGCGGCCTTCACCTTCGGCGACCACATGGCCTTCTCGGCAAACTTTCAGCCCTCGCTGATCCTGCCACTGATGATTGGCAAGCTCAGTGGCGGCCTGATCGCCATGTTGCTGGCCAGTTGGCTGGCCGTGCCCAAGGCGCAGGAAATGGGGCGCCAGGACGACGCCGCAGGCGCCTTCGCGGTGGCGCCCGAGCCGTCCTGAGCGTAAAGCGTCGTGCATTTGATCCGGAGCGTCCAGGGCGCCCCGGATTTTGTGCTTTTGGCTGGCCAAGGCGGTAAGGTCATGAGGCTTTGGTGCATGAGAGCGTGGTGAACAATGACAAAAGACGAAGCGAACGGGCTGGCTGCGCTGATCGAAGCGATCGGCAGCGAACACTTCGGGCCGGCGCTGGACAAGGTGATAGGCGACAAGCTGGCGTTCGACATGAGCTGCGCGTACCTGTTCCAGTTCAACCAGCCGGCCGTGCTGGTGCATAACGGCTACAACCACAGCGTCAGCGAGCGCACCCTGAACGCCTATGTGCGCGGCGGTTACTTGCTGGACCCGTTTTATGTGGCCTGCGTCAACGAGCACCCAGCCGGGCTGTGGCGCATGAGTGAACTGGCGCCTGACTGCTTCTTCTCTTCAGGTTTCGCCATCTCCCGTGATATCCACCCTTGCGTGGCCTCCGGCTACGGCACGGCAGTGGAAGAGGTGGGGTTCATCATGCCGTTGCAGCCCCAGGTGGCCATGGTCTATTCGCTGATGCGCCATCAGCGCAGTGGGGACTTCAGCGCGGCGGAAATGGCGCTGCTGGCGGACCTGGCGCCATTGCTGGCCGCGCTGTTCGGCCAGCACTGTCGGCTGCGCTTTGCCGAGTGCCTGCGGGCATCGCCGGAAGGCGCCGTGCTGGAGGATGCCTTCGTGGAAATCCTGCAGGGGCAGTTGACCGAGCCCCAGCGTTTGATCGCCAAGCTGTTGCTGCAGGGGCACAGCAACGCCTCGATTGCCCGGCAGTTGAATATCTCGGAGGGGACGGTGAAGGTGCACAAGCACAACATCTACCAGCGGCTGGACATTTCCACCAACGCCGAACTGTTTCGCCTGTTCATCGATTATCTGGCCAAGGCATAGCACCGCGTTGCCGGCAGTGGGCCGCTGCGCGGCCCGTACGCGGTGCAAGCCCGCCCCGGCACGTTGCCAGGTGCGCCAGGAGCGGGGTGCTTATTTGAACAGCGGGCTGAGGTGTTCGCTCAGGTAGGTGCCCTGCGGGTCCAACTGCCGGCGCAGCTTGCGGAAGTCTTCGGCACGCGGGTAGATGGCGCTAACATCCTCGCCCGTCAGGAAATGCAACTTGCCCCAATGCGGCCGGGCGCCATACGATCGCAGGATCTGGTCCACCGCGCGCAAGTAGTCCCAGTAATCGGTGCCCGGCTCGCCGGAAACCGAAATGGTCACGCTGTCCTGTTCGAAGAACGGGCTCATCCAGGCGCCGTCACCTGCCGTGAACCGGTACTCGATGGGGTAGATGGCTTGCGGGAAGTCTTCCAGCATCAGCTTGCGCACTGCCCGCAGGGCTTCCTTGCTGTGGCGCAGCGGCACGGCGTACTCCAGTTCATGGAAATTGGGCAGGTACTCGATCGGGTACACATCCGAGCTGTACGCGACCTTCTCGAATGCGCTTTCCCAGGCGGGGCGATCCGTAATGTCCATGACCTTGACTTCGCACACGTCGGTGGTGCGCCCGCTGCTACTGGTGGCCGCGGTGTCGGGCAGGCAATAGCAGTGCCGGCTCTGCTCGGTGGGGCACCAGAAGAAACTGAAATGGCGATGCTTGCGTGCCAGTTCGTCGTGCCTGTCCATCACGCTCTCGAAGTCTTCGCGCCAAATGCGCTCGTGCAGGTTGAAGCTGTCGGTCACCTGCAAGGTCAGTTCGCTGACGATGCCCAGTACACCCAGGGAAACGCGGCCCGCCTGCAGCAGGTCAGGGGTGCTTTCATCGACGACGAGAATGTCGCCGTTGGGCTGCACCAGCTTCATGCCCACTATCGACGAGGCCAGGTTGCCCAGGGTAAGGCCTGTGCCGTGAGTACCGGTGGTGAGTGCCCCGGCAATCGACTGGCTGTCGATGTCGCCCTGGTTGACCATCGACAGGCCAGCTGCCCGCAGGGCCTTGCCGAAGGCATTGATGGTGGTGCCGGCTGCGGCGGTGACGCGCTTTCTGGCGTGGTCGACATGGCGTATGCCGCTCATGTTGGCCAGCGTCAGGTGCAGGCCATTGGTCAGCGCTACCGGGGTGAACGAATGCCCGGACCCGGCCACCCGAACGTTCATGCCGTTGCGGCTGGCCTGGTTGACCAGCGTGCACAGTTCGTCTTCGCTGGCCGGCGCCCCGCGTGCCGCGCGAATGCAGGACTGGTTACCGGCCCAGTTGCGCCAGTGCGCGTGGTCCAGGCCGAATTCGTTGATGTGCATGTTATTGGAGGAAGTGCTCACGTCATTCTCCTGCTTGGCGTGCTTGCGGTCAGACCGCGGTGTAGCCGTTATCCGCGAACAGGTGCGCGCCGTTGACGAAACTGGCGTCGTCACTGGCCAGGAACAAGGCGGCGCTGGCCACCTCGGCGGGTTGGCACAGGCGCCCTTGGGCGGCCGCGATGGCCTGTTCGCTGACGTCCACACCGTGCTTGCGCAGCATGTCGATTTCCCGCAGGCCGTGGGCTGTGGCAATGAAACCCGGGCAAATGGCATTGGCGCGGATACCGCGGTCACGGAACTCCACGGCAATGGCCCGGGCGAACATATGGGTGGCGCCCTTGCTGGTGCAATACAGGACCTCCATTGGCGTGCCCACCACGGCCGATATGGAGGAGGTACACACGATGCTGCCGCCGCCGGCTGCGAGCATGCCCGGCAGCACCGCACGGGTGACCAGGAACATGCTTTTCACGTTCACGGCCATGATCCGGTCCCATTCTTCTTCGCTGGTGTCGAGGAAGGGGACAGCCGAAAGGATGCCGGCGTGGTTCAGCAGTACGGTGATGTGGCCGAAGGCTGCCTCCACGGTGGCGACAGCGGCCTTGACTTGCTGCGCGTCCGACACATCGGCTGCGGCGAAAACCGCTTGGTGGCCGGCTTCGCGCAGTTGTCGCGCAACCGCTGCGCCGTCGCTGCCGGGCAGGTCGACAATGCCGACCCGCGCCCCCTCTGCCGCGAACAGTTGCGAGGCGGCCAGCCCGCAGCCACCCGCGCCACCCGTGATCAGCGCTACCTTGCCGTTTAGACGTCCCGCCATGTTCGACTCCCGAAGATCTTTGTTGAAGTGTTTGTTGCCCGGGCGTTTCGCGATTCGCGTGGCCGAGCATGAAACAGATCAACGGGAACATCCATATACCGATGGGTATACGGGGGCGGGCTGCACGCAGTGGGGCTCAGCCAGCCTGCCGTGCCAGCAAGGCCAGGCAACGCTGCACCATCGGGCTGATATCCCCCTGGCGGCGGCTGAGAATGATCGGGCTGACCGCGCTGCTGTCCAGCAGGCCCACGTATTCAATGTCGGTGCGGTGCTGCTGCTGCACCGATGCCGGTACCAGGGTGATACCGACACCTACTGCCACCAGGCCGATCGCTGTCTGCAATTCATTGGCCCACTGGCTGACCCGGATGCTCATGCCGTGCTGGGCAAACAGCGCCAGCACATGGTCGGCATAACTGGGCCGGGGGTTGGCCGGGTAGAGGATGAACGCCTCCGCCGCCAGTTGCGCCAGGCTCAATGGGCTGGCAGACAGCGGGTGGCCCTTGGGTAGCACCGCTACCAGCGGGCCCTCGCACAGTACCTGCTGCTCAATGGCCGGATCGTCGATGCGGATGCGGCCAAAGGCAATGTCGATACGCCCGCTTTTCAGGGCTTGCACCTGCTGCAGCGTGGTCATTTCGCTCAGGCCCAGCTCCAGGTCGCTGTCCTGGCGCAGCTCGCGGATCAAGTCGGGCAGCACGGTGTACAGGGTGGAGGGGGCAAAACCGATGCCCAGCCACTGGCGCTGGCCCTGGCCGATACGCCGGGTGTTGTCGTTGATGCTCTGCAACTGCTGCAGCACGGCGCAGGTTTGCTCATAGAAAAAACGGCCTGCATCGGTCAGCCGCAGCGGGCGTTCGCGCGCGACCAACAGGGTGCCGAGCTCGTCTTCGAGCTGGCTGATCTGCCGGCTCAGCGGTGGCTGGGCAATGTGCAACAGCTCAGCGGCGCGGGTGAAGTTCAAGGTTTCTGCCAGAACCTTGAAGTAGCGCAGGTGGCGTAGCTCCATCAGACCTCCAGGGTATGGTGAGAGATTCATATGATATTGGACGCTGCGCAGGGTCTCGCGCAATCTTCGCACAAGCAAGCACATGCACCATTCGGGGTGGCCTTCGACCGCCCGACTTGACGAGACCTGGCAACAATGACAAGCGCGCTGATTGAACGTATCGAGGCAGTCATCGTCGACCTGCCCACCATTCGCCCGCACAAGCTGGCGATGCACACCCTGCAGCAGCAGACCCTGGTGGTATTGCGCGTGCGCTGCAGCGATGGCGTGGAAGGCCTTGGCGAGGCCACCACCATTGGCGGCCTGGCCTATGGCTACGAAAGCCCGGAGGGCATCAAGGCCAACATCGACGCGTACCTGGCCCCGGCGCTGCTCGGCCTGCCGGCAGACAACATCAACGCGGCCATGCTCAAGCTGGACAAATTGGCCAAAGGCAACACTTTTGCCAAGTCCGGGCTCGAAAGCGCGTTGCTCGACGCCCAGGGCAAGCGCCTGGGCCTGCCGGTCAGCGAACTGCTGGGTGGCCGTGTACGCGACAGCCTGGAGGTGGCCTGGACCCTGGCCAGCGGCGACACCGCGCGTGATATCGCCGAAGCCCAGCACATGCTGGAAATACGCCGCCATCGGATGTTCAAGCTGAAGATCGGCGCCAACCCGGTGGACCAGGACCTCAGGCATGTGGTGGCGATCAAGCGCGAACTGGGCGACAGCGCCAGCGTGCGGGTCGACGTCAACCAGTACTGGGACGAGTCCCAGGCGCTGCGGGCGTGCCAGGTACTGGGCGACAACGGCATCGACCTGATCGAACAGCCTATTTCGCGCATCAACCGCAGTGGCCAGGTGCGCCTGAACCAGCGCAGCCCGGCACCGATCATGGCCGATGAGTCGATCGAAAGCGTCGAAGACGCCTACAGCCTGGCCGCCGACGGCGCCGCCAGCATCTTCGCCTTGAAAACCGCCAAGAACGGTGGGCCGCGGGCCGTGCTGCGTACCGCGCAGATCGCCGAGGCTGCCGGCATCGCCCTGTACGGCGGCACCATGCTGGAAGGCTCGATAGGCACACTGGCCTCGGCCCATGCCTTCCTCACCCTGCGCCAGCTGACCTGGGGTACCGAATTGTTCGGGCCATTGCTGCTGACCGAGGAAATCGTCAACGAGCCGCCGCAGTATCGCGATTTCCACTTGCACATTGCGCGCACCCCCGGGCTGGGGCTGACCCTGGACGAAACGCGCCTGGCGCGCTTCGCCAGGCGCTGAGCTGCAGGCTGCAGGAACACGCGCATACCGCGGCGGGGAGCCCACCCGGGCAAACCCCTGCCAGCTTTTGAAGATGACGCAAGAAAGGAGAAACCCGCATGCTGTTCCACGTGAAGATGACGGTGAAACTGCCGGTCGACATGAACCCGGCCACCGCTGCCCAGCTCAAGGCCGATGAAAAGGCACTGGCCCAGCGGCTGCAGCGCGAAGGCACCTGGCGCCATTTGTGGCGCATTGCCGGGCACTACGCCAACTACAGCGTGTTCGATGTGCCTAGCGTCGAGGCCCTGCACGACACCCTGATGCAGTTGCCGCTGTTCCCGTACATGGACATCGAGGTCGACGGCCTGTGCCGGCACCCCTCGTCGATCCACAGCGACGACCGCTGATTGCTGCTGAACAAGAACAATACGAGGTGAGTACGATGACCGTGAACATTTCCCACACTGCTGACATCCAGGCGTTCTTCGACAAGGTCGCCGGGCTGGACCATGCCGAAGGCAACCCGCGTTTCAAGAAGATCATCCGCCGTGTGCTGCAGGACACTGCACGCCTGATCGAAGACCTGGAGGTCAGCGAGGATGAGTTCTGGCACGCCATCGACTACCTCAACCGCTTGGGCGGCCGTAACGAGGCAGGGCTGTTGGCCGCCGGCCTGGGCATCGAGCACTTCCTCGACTTGCTGCAGGATGCCAAGGATGCCGAGGCCGGCCTGGGCGGGGGCACCCCGCGCACCATCGAAGGGCCGCTGTACGTTGCCGGTGCCCCGCTGGCAGAAGGGGAGGCGCGCATGGATGACGGCACCGACCCTGGGGTGGTGATGTTCCTGCACGGCCAGGTCTTTGCTGCCGACGGCCAGCCGTTGGCGGGCGCGACCGTCGACCTGTGGCACGCCAACACCCAAGGCACCTACTCGTACTTCGATTCGAGCCAGTCCGCGTACAACTTGCGCCGCCGCATCGTCACCGATGCCGAGGGCCGCTACCGGGCGCGCTCGATCGTGCCGTCGGGCTACGGCTGCGACCCACAGGGGCCTACCCAGGAGTGCCTGGACCAGCTCGGTCGTCACGGCCAGCGCCCGGCGCACGTGCACTTCTTCATTTCGGCACCTGGGCACCGGCACCTGACCACCCAGATCAATTTTGCTGGCGACCGGTACCTGTGGGATGACTTCGCCTATGCCACCCGCGACGGATTGATTGGCGAGCTGCGCTTTGTCGAGGATGCCGCGGTAGCCCATGACCGTGGCGTGCAGGGTGGACGCTTTGCCGAGCTGGCCTTCGACTTCCATCTGCAGGCGGCCACGGCGCCGCAAGCCGAGGAACGCAGCCACCGCCCGCGGGCCTTGCAAGGTTAGCCGCACACACCCGCAAAGCCGGTGCGATCCGCCGCGGCACCGGCTCCGTTAGCAAACCCGCCACAGGCTTTTTTGGATCCATTCCCATTCGCAAAAACCCCGTGCGTTTCGCCAAAGCTTGAGTACAATCGTCAGCTTTTTCCGGGACTTCCGTCCCAGTGCTGGAAACCCCCATGCTGACCGGTAGCTACTCCTCTTCGCTGGTGTTGATTTCGCTGTGCGTGGCGATCCTGGCGTCCTATACCGCCCTTGACCTGGCCGGCCGCATCGCCACGGCCAAGGGCCGGGCTGCCCACTTGTGGATGTTCGGTGGCGCACTGGCCATGGGGATGGGCGTCTGGTCCATGCACTTCGTGGGCATGCTCGCCTTCAGCCTGCCCATCGACCTGGGGTATGACCTGGGCCTGACCGCGTTCTCGCTGTTGATCGCCGTGCTTTCATCGGGCTTTGCCTTGTGGCTGGTCAGCCAGCCAAGCCTGCCAGGTCTGCAATTGGCGTTTGGCGCGCTGATCATGGGTGCAGGCATTGCCTGCATGCACTACACCGGCATGGCGGCGATGCGCATGCTGCCAGGCATCGATTATGACCCGACACTGTTCAGCGCCTCGCTGCTGATCGCTGTCGGTGCTTCGGCGGCGGCATTGTGGATCGCGTTCCGCCTGCGTGCGCACACACCCTATGTGCGGCAGATTCGCGGCCTGGCAGCAGTGCTCATGGGCTTGGCCATCGTGGGCATGCACTACACCGGCATGGCAGCGGCGAACTTCCCGGATGGCAGCTTCTGTGGTGCGCTGGCGGGCGGTGGCCTGCAAGGCGATGGCCTGGTCTACCTGGTGCTCATCACCACCTTGGCAGTGTTGGCGGTAGCCTTGTCGACCTCGGTGCTGGACGCGCGCCTGGAGGTGCGCACCGCAGAGCTGGCCCGTTCGCTGACCTTGGCCAACCAGGAACTGACCCAGCTGGCCCTGCACGACACCCTGACAGACCTGCCCAACCGCACCTTGCTGGCCGACCGCATCGAGCAGGCGATTGCCAGGGTGGCGGAGCAGGGCGGCTGTTTTGCCCTGATGTTCATCGACCTGGACGGTTTCAAACCGGTCAACGATGCGTTTGGCCACCACATTGGCGACCTGCTGCTCAAGGCCGTGGCCGCCCGCCTGCGCGGCCACCTGCACAGCCAGGACACCCTGGCACGGATCGGTGGCGATGAGTTCGTGCTGCTGGTGCAGTTGCAGGAACCCGCCGATGCCATGGACGTGGCGGTCAAGCAGGTCAACCTGGTGTCACGGCCATTCCGGGTGGCCGAGCACGACCTGCAGTTGTCGGCGAGCCTGGGGATTGTCCTTTACCCAGGCAATGGCCAGGATCAGCACGAGCTGCTGCGCAATGCCGACGCGGCCATGTACCACGCCAAGAGCGCCGGCAAGAATGGCTACAGGTTCTTCGACGTGTCGATGAACAGCAACGCCCGCCAGCAGTTGCAGCTGCTGCAGGACTTGCGCCAGGCCGTGGCGCAGCGCCAGTTCCGCTTGCACTACCAGCCCAAGTTCGACGCCCAGGCTTGCCAGCCCATCGGTGCCGAAGCCTTGTTGCGCTGGGAGCACCCGCAGCAGGGTTTGCTGATGCCAGACCGCTTCATCGCGCTGGCAGAAAAAACCGGTCTGATCATCCCGATTGGCGAATGGGTGCTCAATGAAGCCTGCCGTCAGATGCGTCTCTGGCTGGACCAAGGCCATCATCACTGGCGCATGGCGGTCAACCTGTCGGCTATCCAGTTCTGCCATAGCGGGCTGGTCGACAGCGTGGCCCGGGCCTTGCAACACAATGGCTTGCCAGCCAACTGCCTGACCCTGGAAATTACCGAAACCACCGCCATGCATGACGCCGATGCCAGCCTCACAGTGCTGCAGCGCTTGTCCGACATGGGCGTGGACCTGTCCATTGATGATTTCGGTACCGGTTATTCCAGCCTGATGTACCTCAAGCGCCTGCCCGCCAACGAATTGAAGATCGACCGGGGCTTTGTGCGTGAACTGGAACAGGACAGCGATGATGCAGCGATCGTTTCAGCCATTGTCGCGCTAGGCCAGGCACTGGGGCTGCGCATCGTCGCCGAAGGGGTAGAAACCGATCGGCAGCAGGCGTTTCTGACCCGCTTGGGCTGTGACTCGCTACAGGGGTACCTGTTGGGGCAGCCTGTACCGGCCGAGCAATTTCTGAGCAAGCTGTACGCGATGGGGCCGGCGGCCGTGGCGGCCGTTTAACCGGCGTCGCGCAAGGTAAAGGCGGGGGCGAAGGCATCCATCTCGGCCTCGACGGCCTCGATGATGCGTTCGACATCGGCGGCGGCCATGATTGCCGCACAGGGGATGCCGGCAATCGCCAGCACGGTTTCTCCGGTGGCCCGGTCGAACAACCGCGCGACCATGCTGCGTGGCGCATCCATGCTGGCCTCGAAGCCCAGCGGGTGGAAATGCCAGCGCATCACCTGGCAGGCGTTGGGGAACGTCATCTTGTTCATGCCAGCCTCCTGGTCCGTGCCTGGACGTAGTGGGCCGGTGGCCACATCGATGCGGCCGCCGGGTAAGTAAACATAGCACCTGCAATGCGCGATTCTCAGCGGCGAACATGACAAATGTATTGATGCATGACAACGGTCACATCTGCGGCCCCGCCGGCGCAGTGCCGAAGGCCTCGGGGCAAACGTTTTCGCCTGCTGGATGTGCGCCCTGGCGCAGGCTAACTGCAGGTTGCGCTGTCGGCCCTGGCCCCTGGCTTTCAGACGAACGGCGAGCTCAACCCAGCAAGCCGGCCGCAATGTTGATGGTGAATCCCAGGATTGCCGTGTTGAACACGAATCCCACCAATGAATGCGCCAGCACTACCCGGCGTAACCCACGCCCGGCCACCCCTACGTCGGAGGTCTGCACGGCTACGCTGATGGTGAACGAAAAGTAGTGGAAGTCCCAGTAGTCCGGGTTGCGTTCGCCATCGGCGAAACGCAGGGGTGGCTCATGCTGCCGCCCGGTGTAGAACAACCGCGCATAGTGCAGGCTGAAGACACAGCCGATCATCAACCAGGACCCCGCAACCGTCAGGCCGGTGTACAGATAGTGCAGGGCCTGCGCGCTGCCTTGCAGGCCCCGGCTGGACACCAGTTGCAGCGTCACTGCGGCCAGGCTGGCGATGGCGGCAATGCACACCGTCAGCAGCACCAGGCCGGCATTTTCGTCTTCGACGCGGGCCACCTCGCGGACTTTCGCCGGGCTGGCGCTGCAGCTCAGGTACAGCACCAGCAGAAGGTACAACCAGACCCCCAGGTTCCAGCCAGCAAGGATGTGCTGCACGCTGTCGCCAGCGGGTATCAGCCAGCCGCCGAGCAGGCCGACCACGGCGGCGATGCTCAGGCGGGGGTGTGTACGGGTCAGGCGGTGGAAAGCCATGGGGCCTCTTTTTCGGTCGATATGGCTATCACTCTAGCCTGTCGTGGCCAACCCGGTGGAAGGTCCCCCGGCCTGCCAGACCGGCGCTTGCAGGGTGGTCTAGGGCAAAGCCGCTGTTGTTTGCTGGCGCCCATCGCACAGCCTTGCAACTCTCAGTACACTGCACGTTCCAACACCAACATCCGTTGATCTCGAGGTTTTTGCATGAAGCTCAGTCCTTTGGCAGGCAAGCCGGCACCGGCCAGCGTGCTGGTCGATATTCCCCGGCTGCTCACCGCCTACTACACCGGCCGCCCAGACGCCGCCGTGGCGGCCCAGCGGGTGGCCTTCGGCACCTCGGGGCACCGCGGCACTTCGCTTGAATTGAGTTTCAACGAGTACCACGTCCTGGCCATCACCCAGGCGATCTGCCTGTACCGCCAGGAAAAGGGCATCGATGGCCCGCTGTTCATCGGCGCCGACACTCACGCCCTGTCGGCACCTGCCGCCGCCAGCGCCCTGGAAGTGCTGGCCGCCAACGGCGTGCAGGTCATGCTGTCCAAGGATGACGAATACACGCCAACCCCGGCCGTGTCGCACGCCATCCTCTGCCATAACCGGGGCCGTACCCAAGGCCTGGCCGACGGCATCGTCATCACCCCGTCGCACAACCCGCCGCAAAGCGGTGGCTTCAAGTACAACCCGCCCAACGGCGGCCCCGCCGACAGCGACGTGACCAAGTGGATCGAAGCCAAGGCCAACGAATTGCTGGCGGCCAACCTGGCCGGCGTCAAGCGCATGGACCATGCCCAGGCCCTGCAGGCGGCCACCACCCAGCGCCATGACTACGTCAGCCACTATGTGGCCGACCTGGAAAACGTCATCGACTTCGACGTCATCCGTGCTGCCAAGCTGCGCCTGGGCGTAGACCCCCTGGGTGGGGCAGGGGTGCGTTACTGGTCGGCGATCGCCGAGCATTACCAACTCGACCTGGAAGTGGTGAATACCGAGGTCGACCCGACCTTCCGCTTCATGACCGTCGACTGGGATGGCCAGATCCGCATGGACCCGTCCTCGCCGTATGCGATGCAGGGCCTGATCGGCCTGCGCGATCGCTTCGACGTGGCGTTCGCCTGCGACCCGGACCACGATCGCCATGGCATCGTCACGGCCGATGGCCTGCTGCAGCCGAACAACTACCTGGCCGTGGCCATCGATTACCTGTACCGCCATCGCCCGCAATGGCGCAGCGATGCCGCCGTGGGCAAGACCGTGGTGTCCAGCGGCCTGATCGATCGGGTTACCCAGCGCCTGGGCCGCGAGCTGTATGAAGTGCCGGTGGGTTTCAAGTTCTTTGCCCAAGGCCTGTTCGACGGCACGCTCGGTTTTGGTGGCGAAGAAAGTGCAGGGGCATCGTTCCTGCGCCGCGATGGCTCCGTGTGGGCCACCGACAAGGACGGCCTGATCCCCGCCCTGCTGGCCGCCGAGATGACCGCCCGTACCGGGCGCAACCCGAGCCAGGCCTATGCCGACCTGACCGAGGCACTGGGCAAACCCTATGCCACCCGCGTCGAGGCCAAGGCCGATGCGCGGCAGAAGGCGCTGCTGAGCAAGCTGGCACCGGAGCAGGTGAAGTCCACCGAGCTGGCGGGTGAGCCGATCGTGCAGATCCTCAGCCACGCCCCGGGTAATGGCCAGGCGATTGGCGGGCTGAAGGTGATGACTGCCAACGGTTGGTTCGCCGCACGCCCGTCAGGCACCGAAGACATCTACAAGATCTACGCCGAAAGCTTCATCGACGAGGCGCACCTGCAGCGCCTGGTGCAGGAAGCGCAGGTGCTGGTGGACGCTGCCATCGCCTGAGCGGCAACAAAGCACTTGGAACTGCGGCTCGATGTAAATTAGAATTAATCCTATTTACGCCGCCGCAGGGCCTTCCCATGATCGACGCCGCGCCGCCACAAGAGCCTAGCCTGCCTGCGCTGTACCGGGAGCATCGCAGCTGGCTGGAAAGCTGGCTGCGCCGGCGCATGGGCAATGCCTGGGATGCCGCCGACCTCAGCCAGGATACCTTCCTGCGGGTGCTGGCCAGTGCCCAGCCGCTGGCAGACATCCGCGAGCCACGCGCCTACCTGCTTACCGTGGGCAAGCGCCTGCTCAGCAATTTCCACCAGCGCCGCAGCCTGGAGCAGGCCTACCTGGATGCCTTGGCGCAGTTGCCTGAACAGCATGTACCGTCGCCCGAGCAGCGCTGGATCGTGCTGGAAACCCTGCAAGCACTGGATGAACTGCTCGACGGCCTGAAGCCGCCGGTGCGCAAGGCGTTTCTCTGGAGCCAGCTGGAAGGACTGGGCTATGCCGAAATCGGCAAGCGGCTGGGTGTGTGCGAGCGCTCGGTCAAACGTTACATGGCGCAGGCTTACGAGCATTGCCTGTTGGCCGACCTGCAATGACCCAACCTAGCGCCGAAACCCGCGATGCCGTGCGTGCCGCTGCCCGTTGGCTGGCGTTGCTGGACTCCGGCGGCGCCAGCGACAAGGACCTGCAGAGGCTCGCGCAATGGCGCGCCAGCAGCAGCCTGCATGAGCAGGCATGGCACAAGGCAACCTTGTTGCGCGCGCGCTTCTCCGGGCTGCCAGGGGCGTTGGCAATGGCCACGCTGGACCGCCCGGATGCCGGGCGGCGAGCGCTGCTCAAGCGCGCCCTGGGCGTGGCGGCGGTGCTGCCGGCGGCGTGGCTGGCAAGCCGTGAGCTGCCCCTGGAAGCCTGGGCTGCCGACCTGCGAACCGCCGTGGGGGAGCAGCGCCAAGTGCTGTTGAGCGACGGGACGTTCCTGCAGTTGAATACCGACAGCGCGGTCGATCTCGACCTGGGTGCACGGCGCCTGACCTTGCTGCGCGGGGAGGTTGCCGTAAAGGTGCCCGCGCATCTGCAACTGACCATGCACGTGCCCGAGGGCCGGGTGCTGCTGGGCGATGCCGAGGTGTGCTTGCGCCTGTTGGGCGACGCCTGCCGGGTGTCGGTGCTCAACGGCATGGCCCAGCTTCAGCCGGCCCGCGGCGCGTCACGCACGCTGCTGGCAGGGCAGCAGGCCAGCTTGCAGGTCGCTGGCGTCGGCCCGATCAGCGGGCTGGAGCCCTGGCGGCTGGGCTGGCGCGAAGGGGTGCTGCGGCTGGATGACCGGCCGCTGGGCGAACTGTTGCACGAGCTGCGTCGCTACCGCCCCGGGGTGCTGCGCTGGGCGCCCGCGCTGGAGCGGCTGCGCGTCACCGGCACCTTCCGCCTTGACGACACCGACCGGGTGCTGGCCTTGCTGGCTGCAAGCCTGCCGTTGCAGGTGCAGTCACGCACCCGTTACTGGGTCAGTTTGTCTGTGCGAGAAAATCGTGCATGAGGCTGTCCCTTTTTTTTCACTCGCCGGTCATTACCGGTAGGAGAAAATAAAGGGGAACCTTGTTCAATGCCTGCAGTAAAGTCTTACCGCCTGCGCCCACTGGCGCGCGCCGCGCATCCATTGTTCGCCATGAGCCTGTTGCTGTGTTCACCGGCCTGGGCCGATGAGCCCGTGCGCCGCACATATCAGGTAGCGCCCGCCAGCCTGGGGGCTGCATTGACCCGCTTCGCCGACCAGGCGGGCGTCAGCCTTTCGCTGGACCCGGCACTGGTGCAAGGCCGGCAGAGCGCTGGCCTGTCTGGCGCCTACAGTGTTGACGAAGGGTTTGCCCAATTGCTGCGTGGCAGCGGCCTGCAATGGCTCCCGGTGGGTGAAGGGGCCTTCACCCTGGTGCCGGCCCCCCAGGCCGGTAGCGCCCTGGAAATCGCCCCTACCAGTATCGTCGGCGGGCTGGTCGCCCCTGGCCAATCGCAACCCTACGCGGGCGGCCAGGTGGCTCGCCAGGGCGCACAAGGCCTGCTCGGCTCGCGGGACTTCATGGAAACCCCCTTCAGCATCACCAGTTACACCAGCGAAGTGGTCAAGAACCAGCAGGCCCGCACCTTGGGCGAGCTGATCGCCAGCGACCCCTCGGTGCGCGCCACCAACCCCGCCGGCGGGCGCTTCGAACAATTCACCATTCGCGGCTTCAGCCTGTTCAACAGCGATGTCGCCTACAACGGCCTGTACGGGATCTTGCCGACCTATTCGATCGACATGGAAATGGCCGAGCGGGTCGACATCATCAAAGGCCCCAGCCAGTTGCTCAACGGCATATCGCCCCGGGGCAGCGTAGGCGGTGGCATCAACGTGCAACCCAAGCGTGCCGGCGACAAACCGATTACCACGTTCACCGGCAGCTATGCCTCCGACAGCCAGGTGGGGGGGGCCGTGGATATCGGCCGGCGCTTCGGCGAGGGTGACCAGTTCGGCGTGCGCTTCAATGGGGTCAAGCAAGCCGGCGATACTGCCTGGGACCACCAGTCTGTCGATCGCCAGATGGCGGTGCTGGGCCTGGATTTCCGCGGCGAGCGCCTGCGCCTGTCGGCCGACCTGGGCCACACCGAGCGCGATACCGATGCGCCGCAGGAGCGTGTGCTGATCGGCGCCAACGCCAAGGTGCCGGATGCCAATGACGTGCGCCACAACTATGCCCAGGGCTGGAGCAAGGCGCGCACCAATGACACCTTTGGCGCACTGAATGCCGAATACGATATCAGTGATTCGCTGCTGGCCTACGGTGCGGTCGGCGCGCGCAAGAGCAACCATGACTTCCTGCGCCACAACGTGTCGATCATCAATGACGCCGGCGATTTCAGTGTGCAGCCCCGCGACTTTACCCGCGATGAATCTGTGCGTACCGCCACGGCTGGCCTGCGCAAGTGGCTGCAGACCGGGCCGGTCAGCCACGAACTGAACCTGGCCGCCAGCTATTACTACATGGACTTCACCAACGGCGGCGCCCGTTATGCCGCCGCACCCAGCAACCTCTACCACCCGGTGGCCACACCCACGCCGGGCACACCCACCCGCTTCGATTCGAAGGTATACACCGAAAACCGCTTCTCCGGCGTGGCCCTGGCCGACACCCTGGGCTTTTTCGACGACCGCCTTCTGCTGACCCTGGGCGCGCGCTGGCAGCGGGTGCAAGTGGATGACTGGAGTGATGGCGTCAAAGGCGACACCGCCTATGACGAAGAAAAGGTCTCGCCCTCTGGCGGGGTGCTGCTCAAGGTCACCGAGCAGTTGTCGCTGTACGCCAATTACATGGAAGGCCTGAGCCAAGGCAAGATCGCCCCGTCGACCTCGGTCAACGAAGACCAGATATTTCCGCCATTCACCAGCCGCCAGGTCGAGGTTGGGGCCAAGTATGACTTTGGCCAGGTGGCCTTCACCGCCAGCGCGTTCCGCATTCGCCAGCCGGCCTACGAAACCAACCCGGCTTCGCGGGTGTTCGGTCCCAATGGCAAGCGTGACAACCGCGGCATCGAGCTGAGTGTGTTCGGTGAGCCTGTGCAGGGTGTGCGGGTACTGGGTGGGGTGATGTACATCGACAGCGAGCTGACCGACACGGTCGATGGCGCTTACGACGGCAACCGCGCCCCGGCCACGCCGGAGTACAACGTGAATCTGGGAGGCGAGTGGGACGTGCCGGGGGTCAACGGCTTGACCTTGACAGCACGCGGTATCCACTCCAGCTCGCAATACCTGGACCAGAACAACAGCAAGAAGATCGATGGCTGGGAGCGCTATGACCTGGGGGCGCGCTACGCGTTCAAGGTGGATGAGACCGAGGTCACGTTGCGTGCCAGTGTCGAGAACGTGCTGGATGACCGCTACTGGAGCTCGGCAGGGGCCTCGGATGACAGCGAGCCGGGCTTGACCCTGTCGACCCCACGCACCTATCTGCTGTCTGCCACGGTCGGCTTCTAAGCCTTGCACGGTCCCCTGTAGGAGCGGCCTTGTGTCGCGATGGGGCGCGAAGCGGCCCTAAATTTTCAGCTTCGCCGCAACTTCAGCTTCGCCGCAAAAAAACGGGGCCGCTTCGCGCCCCATCGCGACGCAAGGCCGCTCCTACAGGGCAAGCGCCTGGCAACTGCCGGTCATGCCTGGTCCGGCACCACGGCGATCACGTCGATCTCCATCAGCCATTCGGCCTGGGCTAGGCCGGCCACTACCAGGCCGGTGGAAATCGGGAACACGCCCTTGAGCCATTTGCCCACTTCCTTGTACACCGGCTCGCGGAAACGTGGGTCGGTGATGTAGGTGGTGGTCTTGACGATATGCGACAGGTCCGAGCCGGCTTCTTCGAGCAGTTGCTTGACGTTCTTCATCGCCTGTTCGGCCTGCGCCCGCGGGTCACCCAGGCCCACCAGCCTGCCTTCGAAATCGGTGCCGACCTGGCCGCGCACATAAATGGTGTTACCGGCCCGCACCGCCTGGCACAGGTCGTTGTCCAGGGTCTGGTTGGGGTAGGTGACCTTGGTGTTGAACATGCGGATGCGGGTATGGGTAGGCATCAGTGGGCTCCGAGGGTGCTGACGTTGCTGAATGAGGCGGGTTGCTGCCGGTCGGCCGCGCGCTGGTTGCGGTCGCGGTAGGCGCTGTAGGTGCGTTGCGTGGCAATGTGGCCGGCGACGTGTTTGGCGTCGTGCCATACGCCCCAGATGAACGACGAGCCACGGCGCGACAGCCACGGCAGGCCAAGGAAATACACACCTGGTTCGCGAGCGACACCGCGCTGATGCTGGGGCTTGCCATTGGCGTCGAAGGTGTCCACCTGCAGCCAGCTGAAGTCCACGCCGTAGCCGGTGGCCCAGATGATGCTGCGGACACCGGCCTTGGCCAGGTCCAGCTGCTGCAGTGGGTTGAGCATGCAGGCCGGGTCGGCCAGGCGCCGGCGCGCTTCAGGCTCTTGCGGCAGGTCGAGGCCGTTGCGCTCCACATAGGCATCGGCGGCGTCCAGCAAGGCCAGGTAGTTCTCATCGCCCCGCGTGATGTTCTCGACCAGGTTGTCCTGGAAGTGCGCCACGCCGTTTTCGAACGACCGGGTCAGGCCAACCAGGGTCATGCCCTGGTGGGCGAGGGCACGGAAGTCGACCGTATGGCCCCCACGGGCGCCGCTCACGGCAATGGTCACGTGCTCGCGGCCAGGCTTGGCAATCTCTGCGTCCCATTCACCCAATACGCCCAGCCACCAGCAGAAGTCGCGGTTGCGGTAAGCCCGTGGCGGGCGATCATGAGCGCCGACCGACAGGTACACCTGGCGGCCGGCACGCATCAGCTCTTCGGCGATCTGCACGCCGGACGAGCCTGCACCCACCACCAGCACTGCACCTTCGGGCAGTTGTTCGGGGTTGAAGTAGGCGGCCGAGTGGATCTGGTGCAGGTTGGCGTCTTTTGGCGCGATCGTCGGTATCACCGGCTTCTGGAACGGGCCGGTCGCCGCCACCACGCGGTTGGCGCGGATCACGCCTTCATTGGTTTCGATGGTGAAGCCAGGGCGGTCGCTGTTGCGCTGTACTTTCTTCACTTCGATGCCGGTGCGCACCGGCAGGTTGAACTTGCGTACGTACTGCTCGAAGTAGTCGGCCACCTGGTCCTTGCCGGCGAAGGCGTCGGCATCGAGGTTGAATTCCAGCCCCGGGAAGCGGTCGTGCCAGGCCGGCCCATTGGCCACCAGCGAATCCCAGCGGCCGCTGCGCCAGGCCTCGGCAATGCGGTTGCGCTCCAGCACCAGGTGCGGCACGCCCAGCTTGCTCAGGTGTTCGCTCATGGCCACGCCAGCCTGGCCGGCGCCGACCACGAGGGTGTCGATTTCGAAGTTGTTCAGTGTCATGTCCGAGCCCTTGTTCAGGCGGTTTTTGTCAGGTCGGTTCGGGGACCGCCGTTGCCTGGGGCCAGACTAGGGACGCTGCGCAAATGGCGAAAATAGTATTTAGCTGGGGCTTGCCGATAAAACGGCGAAGGCCCCGGATCTTGTGAACGCAACTGCCTTGTTGAAACGTTGAAAGCTTGCGCACTCGCTGTGGGAGCGGGCATGCCCGCGAACACCGGCAAAGCCGGTGCCAGCCACTGCGTCGCCTGGTTCGCGGGCTCGCCCGCTCCCACAGGGCCTGCGCCTTTGCAGACCCTAGTTTTTTCCTGCCTAGCCCCTCGGAAAAAGGTGGTTTCGCCTGCCCGAAGGTTCCACCCAGAATGCCGTGTATCGCACAGCACAACAGGAACCTAGACATGACGTTCTCCATCATTGGTCGCTGCCAGGAAACCGGCCAGATCGGTATCGCCATCAGTTCGTCGAGCATCGCCGTGGGGGCCCGTTGCCCGTGGGTGCGTGCCGGCGTGGGCGCGGTCGCTACCCAGAACATCACCCTGCCGGCGCTGGGCCCGCAGATTCTCGACGCCATGGAGCAGGGCCAGTTGCCACCCGCCGCAGCGCTGGACCGGGTGTTGAGCGCCAATGGCTGGAGCGAGTACCGCCAGGTGACGGTGATCGACAGCACCGGCCAGGTGGCCTTGTTCACGGGGCGCGAGGCGCTTGGCACACACCATGCCGTGGCCGGCGAGCAATGCGCGGCGGCGGGCAATTTGCTGTCCTCCACCGTGGTGATCGAGGCGATGGTGCTGGCCTTCGAACAGGCCGGTGGGCACCTGGCCGACCGCCTGCTGGCGGCCATGCACGCGGCGATGGCTGCGGGCGGTGAGGCGGGGCCGGTGCACTCGGCGGCGCTGAAAATTGCGGGCGAGCTGACCTGGCCACTGGTGGACCTGCGCGTCGACTGGGCCGACAACGACCCGATCGGAGCGCTCGATGGCCTGTGGCAAGCCTACCGCCCACAAATGCAGGACTACGTCACCCGCGCCCTCAACCCGACCTCTGCGCCAAGCTACGGGGTGCCGGGCGATGAGTGAGTTTGCCAGCCGCACGCTGCTGGCCAGGCTGGTCGGCTTTGCCACGGTCAGCCGTGACTCAAACCTGGCGCTGACCGGCTTCATTCGCGATTACCTGGCCGGGTTGGGCGTGGAATGCGAGCTGTTCCACAACCCGGAGAGAACCAAGGCCAACCTGTTTGCCACCATCGGCCCCAAGGATGTTGGCGGCGTGGTGCTGTCCGGGCACACCGACGTGGTGCCGGTAGACGGCCAGGCCTGGTCGGTCGAACCGTTCGCCCTCAGCGAACACGATGGCCGCTTGTATGGCCGTGGCACAGCCGACATGAAGGGCTTCATCGCGTCAGTGCTGGCAGCGGTACCCGCATTTCTCGCCCAGCCGCTGCGCATGCCGGTGCACCTGGCATTTTCATATGACGAAGAGGTCGGCTGCCTGGGTGTACGCTCGATGCTCGCAGCGCTCGAACAGCGCCGGCACAAACCGCGGCTGTGCCTGATCGGTGAGCCCACTGAACTCAAACCCGTGTTGGGGCACAAGGGCAAACTGGCGATGCGCTGCCAGGTGCATGGCGCTGCTTGCCATTCAGCGTATGCACCGTATGGCGTGAATGCCATCGAGTATGCCGCCAGGCTTATCGGCAAACTGGGTGATATCGGAGACGCGCTGGCCTTGCCGCAGCATCACGACGAGCGTTTCGACCCACCGTTCTCCACGGTGCAGACCGGGGTGATCAACGGGGGCAGGGCGCTGAACATCGTGCCGGCCGAGTGCGAATTCGATTTCGAGGTGCGTGCCTTGCCGGGGTTCGAGGCACAGGCGGTGGCGGACCAACTGCAGGCCTATGCCGAGGCTGAGTTGCTGCCGCGCATGCGCAAGGTCCACGCCGACAGCGCCATTCGCCTGCAGCCGCTGAGTGCCTATCCGGGGTTGGCTACACCGCAGAACAGTGAAGCTGCGCAGGTGGTGGCGCTGCTCAGTGGTTCGGATAAATTCGGCACCGTGGCGTTTGGTACTGAAGGCGGGCTGTTCGACCAGGCGGGCATCCCGACCGTGGTGTGCGGGCCCGGGAGCATGGAGCAGGGGCACAAGCCGGATGAATTCGTCAGTGTCGAACAGCTGCAGGGCTGTGATGCCATGCTGCTCAGGCTGGTGGATCACCTCAGGCAGGCTTGACGGTTGAGCTGCCGGGGCTCTGTGGGCGCGGGTGCACTCGCGAATGGGCCGCAGTGCGGCCCCCGGCGACTCAGAAGGTTGCTTTTACCTGCAGGCCCACCACCAGCGCGTTGTCGATGTCCTTGCCAGTGAACGCCCCTGGCTCGATGATGTACTGCACATCCGGGCGCAGGTTCAGCCATGGCGTGGCCTGGTAGCCGTAGCTCAGCTCGATCAACTGCTCGGCGCTGTCGATATCGGGGAACGGCTGGCCGGCGTTGAATGCAGCATCTTCCAGCACATCGCGGCTACGCGGGTTGGGTACGGCGCGGCCGTAACCCAGTGCCACGGTATCTCTCGGGCGGCCTTCGAACGGCTTGTACAGCACCACCCCGGCGCCATACCACTTGGTGAACGGCGAAGCGGCCTTGCTCGACGCCGAATACTGGCCGAAGGCGTGCAGGCTGCGGCCTGGCGAGGCCTGATCGTTCCACAGCGCCTGGTCGACCAGCAGGTAGTGCCCACCGCGCCCCGACACTTCGTCGTCGCTGCCGATGCGCTTCACGTCGGAGCTGTCGTAGTAGTAGCCGAGCTTGTACTCGCCCGGCAGCTCGCCCTGCAGCTTGTACACCAGCTCCACCGGGACCACGGTGCCAGTGGTGTGCTTGGGCCCCAGGTGCCAGGCACGGCTGGAATTGCCATTGCTCTCGGGGTCCACATTGAACGCTGCCACACGCAGTTGCCAGGCGGGCGACAGGTCGTACTTCACGCGCACGCCGAGGTGGGCGTTGGGGTAGTTGGTCCAGCCGCTGCCCCCCGACATGTTCAGCGGGTGGCCACAGAAGCCGGCGTTCATGAAATTGCACAGGATGCCGCTGTCCAGGCCGCCGACGTCGTTGCCCATGGCCATGTAGCCCAGCTTGACGTTGAGCGCAGGGGTGAACAGGGTGCGTTCGTAGCTCAGCTCGGTCAGGCGGGTGTACAGACCGCCGTAGTTTTCCTGGATCGGCAGGCGGTTGCCGACCAGATCGTCCGACGCGCTGTTGCCGCGACGGTCGTTGATGGTCAGCTGGACTTTGCCGCCGTTGTCCAGGCCGTACAGCTTCGACAGGTCGAACTGCACGCCCAGCTTGACGTTCTGCGAGTAACGCGCCGAGCGGTGCAGGCCGCCATGCGCGTTGTAGGCGGTTTCACCGCTGTAGTCGCCGGTGATTTTCACCCCATCCTGTTCCAGCTGGTGGCGCAGGCCGCCCCAGTCACCGGTGAGGGTGCTGCGGGTTAGGAGGTCGTCGTTGGCAAGTGCGGTGCTGCTGGCCAGCGCCAGCAGCAGGGTGGGGGTGAAGCGAATTACGGATGGCATTGCTGTGTCTCGGGTTGTCTGTTCGGGCCTCTTCGCGGGTGAACCCGCTGCCACAGGGACTGCACCATTTGCCAGGGCAGTGATCCTCCTGTGGCGGCGGGTTCACCCGCGAACGGGGCGACGCTGTGTTACGGCAAGGCGTAAGCGATCACGTAGTCGCCGCGGTCGGTCGACTGGCGCGCTCCGCCCGCTGTCACGACCACGTACTGCTTGCCGGTTTTCGGCGAAACATAGGTCATGGGGCCACCCTGGCTGCCCACTGGCAGGCGCGCCTTCCAGATTTCGTCACCGTTGCCGCTGTTGTAGGCGCGCAGGTAGAAGTCCTGGGTGCCGGCAATGAACACCAGGCCGCCTTGGGTCGACAGGGTGCCGCCCAGGGTGGGCAGGCCGATCTTGATCGGCAGGTGCATGCGGATACCCAGCGGGCCGGTGTCTTCAACGGTGCCCACCGGTACCTGCCAGGCCACCTGGCGGGTCTTCATGTCGATCGCGGTGAGGGTGCCGAACGGCGGCGCCTGGCATGGAATACCGGCTACCGACAGGAAGCGGTTCTTGTTCACCGCATACGGGGTGCCCTTGAGCGGTACTGCACCCATGCCGGTGTTCAGGGCTTCGCCGCCGGACGCTGCATTGCCTTTGTTCTGCGACGGAATCATCTGGATCCACAGGCCCAGGCGCATGTCGTTGACGAAGATGAAACCGTGCACCGGGTCGGTGGAAAGGCTGCCCCAGTTCATGCCGCCCAGCGAACCCGGGAAGCTCAGCGACAGGTCGGTGCCGGGCGCTGTGTACAAGCCGTCATAGCGCATCTTCTTGAAGTCGATGCGGCACAGCAGCTGGTCATACGGGGTAGCACCCCACATGTCCGACTCGGTCAGGGTCTGCGCGCCGATCTGCGGCATGCCCACCGACTTGGGCTGGGTTGGCGAGTACGGCTCGTTTGGAATGTTACTTGGCTTGACCGGAACTTCGTCGACCTGGGTCAGCGGTTTGCCGGTGGCGCGGTCGAGCACGTAGATCTGCCCGGCTTTGGTACCGATCACTACCGCAGGTACGGTCTGGCCGTCGTCCTTGGTGAAGTCGATCAAGCTCGGCTGCATCGGCAGGTCGAAGTCCCAGAGGTCGTTGTGCACGGTCTGGTACACCCACTTCTGGTTGCCGGTGGTGGCGTCCAGGGCCAGCACCGAAGCGCCGTAGGTGTGGTCCAGCTTGCTGCGTTCAACACCGTAGATGTCGGTGGACGAGGAGCCCATCGGCAGGAACACGGTGTTCATCGCCGGGTCGTAGGACATCGGTGCCCAGCTGTTCGGGGTGCTGCGCACGTAGGTGTTGTCGCCCTGCGGGGCCTGGCGGTCTTCCGGGTTGCCCGGGTCGAAGGCCCAGCGCATTGCCCCGGTGATCACGTCGAAGCCACGAATCACGCCGCCTGGCATGTCGGTCTGGACGTTGTCGGCAACGCGGCCGCCGACCACCACGGTGGTGCCGGCCATCAGCGGTGCCGAGGACAGCTGGTAGTAAGAGTCAGGCACATCGCCCAGGCCGGCCATCAGGTTGACCTGGCCGTTGTTGCCGAAGCCCTGGCAGAACTCGCCGGTGTCGGCATCGACGGCAATCAGGCGGCCATCGATGGTGTTGGTCAGCAGGCGACGCTGGCAGTTGGCGCCGGCCGGCACGCTACCGCCGGTGACCGGCGAGCTGTTGGGCTGGGTCGGCTGGGCGATGGCCGCAGTGGCATCGAAATAGGCCAGGCCGCGGCAACGCTGCCAGACCTTGGACTGGGCATTGATGGCGTTCTTCCACAGCTCTTTGCCGGTGTCGGCATCCAGCGCGATCAGGTTGTTGTGCGGGGTGCAGATGAACACCTTGTTGCCGATCTGCAGGGGTGTCAGCTGGTCTTCGGCACCGTTGCCGTCGCTGATGGCGACGTCGCCGGTGTGGTAGGTCCAGGCCACCTTCAGCTTGTTCACGTTGTCACGGTTGATCTGGTCCAGCGCGGCGAAGCGGCTGCCACCTTCGGTATTACCGTAGTGGGCCCAGTCCTTCTGTTCCTTGCCGGCCTCGACCGCGGTCATGCCCGGGCCTTTGCCAGTAGGGGCTACGCTTGGGTGGGCGACGAACATGTTGCCGGCGGCAACCGCCAGCACCACGGCCATCACCGCGGCAACGCCGTAGGCACCGCGCCCGGCGCTGGCGCCATTGGCGCGGGCCAGCAGTGGGTACACCAGCGCTACCACCATGCCGATGACACCGAACATGAACAGGCGCGAGAACAGCGGCCAGAACACCAGGCCGGCGTCGACCAGCGCCCAGAGGGCAGTGCCAACCAGGAACAGCGCGTACAGCCAGGCGCCCACTTTTTTACGGCGGGCAATGAGCACACCGGCGATGGCCATGGCCAGGCCGCCGATCAGGAAGTACCAGGAACCGCCCAGGCCGGCGAGTTTGACGCCGCCGGCAGCCAGGAGCAGGCCAAGCAGGGCGATGATCACGCCCAGGCCAATCAGGATGATTTTAGAGGCGCCAGAGGCGCGCGGTGTTTCGTTCATGCCAGGGATCTCAGCAGGTGGAATGCGCGCAGTTTAAGCCCTTAGCTTGCTAATTAACAAGTTGGTACATAATTTTGTGAGGCTGATTGTCGCAGGGCTGAACTTAACGCGATGTGACTAAAATTCTAGATCGTGTCTGGAAAAATGCATGAAACCACCGGGTATGGCGGGCAAGGTTTTATTATCCAGCTCCGGTCGGTTGTAGGCTTTACGCGGGTTGGGCGTGCGCCCGCCATGGCCCGGTTTGCTCGGCGCCACGCTTCTTGACCGGGCTGACGGTTTGTAAGACCTTTGCGAGTTTTCGAGGACGGCCTGACATGGACAAACTTTTGGCGATGAAAATGTTCGTGGCCACCGTCGATGCCCAGGGTTTTTCAGCGGCTGCACGCCGGCTGGGGGTGGCGACCTCGTCGGTGACGCGCCTGGTCGATGCCCTTGAGTCGGCGCTGGGCGCCACCTTGCTCAATCGTTCGACGCGCCAGGTCAGTCTGACCGAGGCAGGCGCGCGCTACTACCAGCGCGCCCGGGGCATCTTCGAGGCGCTGGACGAGGCCGATGCCAGCATCTCGGACCGCGGTGAGGAACCGGTCGGTGTGCTGCGCCTGTGCTTGCCGGTGGAGTTCGGCAGGCGGGTCATCGCCCCGCACCTGGGGCCGTTTCTGGCGCGCCACCCGGCGCTGGAGCTGGACATCGACCTTAGCGACCGCATCGACGACCTGCTCGACGGGCGTTATGACCTGTCGATCCGCCTGGGTGACCCAGCGCCCAGCGATGAAATGGTGTGCCGCCCACTGGGCCGCTTCCAACGCTGGCTGGTCGCCAGCCCGGGCTACCTGGCCGAGCGCGGGCCGCTCCTGCATCCCCGGCAGCTGCTTGAACACGCCTGCCTGCGTTTTCGCTACGGGCAAAAAGCACGGCCCTGGCGCCTGACCTGTGGCCAGGAAAGCCTGGATCTGGACGTAAGCGGGCCGCTGCGCAGTGCCAACGCCGACATGTTGCGCGAAACGGCGCTGGCGGGCAGCGGTATTGCATTGCTGGCCGACTGGCTGGTACGCGAAGACGTTGAAGGCGGTCGGCTGCAGCGCCTGTTCCCTGAATGGCAAGCCAACCCTGGCACCGCCAACGACTGTATCAACGCCCTGTACCTGCCCAACCACCGGGGTTCGCGACGGGTCAGCGCTTTCATCGGGTTTTGCGAAAATGTGCTGAATACTGGCCGCTAGCGTTGCGCTATACGCAAAGGCGCGTTGCGTAGCTGCCCAATTCTCGGCGCCGCTGCCCGCAGGTAAGGTGGCCGTCATCCCCCATACCTTGTCGAGGAACCTCGCATGAACCCTTCCGTCGCGTCAGCGCAACCGGCCACTGCCGGCCTGAGCCGGGCCCTGGTCGTACTCCTGGCGTTCTGCTGCGGCGCTATCGTCGCCAACATCTACTACGCCCAACCCATCGTGGGGCTGATAGCCCCGGACCTGGGGCTGTCTACCGAACATGCCAGCCTGATCGTTTCCCTCACCCAGCTCGGCTATGCCTTGGGCCTGTTGTTGCTGGTACCGTTGGCCGACTTGCTGGAAAACCGTCGTCTAATGGTGGCCACCGCCGTTCTGGCCTGCATCAGCCTGCTGTTGGCAGGTACCAGTGGCAGTGGCCAGGGGCAGTTGTTCCTGGGTTACGCCCTGCTGATCGGCTTCAGTTCAGTGGCGGTGCAGATGCTGATTCCGCTGGCGGCGCACCTGGCGCCCGAGCACCAGCGCGGTCGGGTAGTGGGCAACATCATGGGTGGGTTGCTGCTGGGCATCCTGCTGGCCCGGCCGTTGTCCAGCCTGGTGGCCGACCACTTCGGCTGGCGTGCGGTATTCATCGGCGCTGCCGGGGTGATGTTGGCGATCATCCTGCTGCTGGCGTCGACCCTGCCGCAGCGTCGGCCCGAGCACAAGGCCAGTTACGCAGGGCTGATGCTGTCGCTGCTCACCTTGCTGCGCCATTACCCGCTGCTGCGCCAGCGCTCGCTGTACCAGGCCTTGATGTTCGCCGCATTCAGCCTTTACTGGACGGCGGTGCCGCTGGCCCTGGCTGCAGGGCATGGCCTGTCGCAAAGCCAGATTGCCTTGTTCGCGTTGGTCGGCGCAGTGGGTGCGGTTGCGGCACCCATTGCCGGCCGCCTGGCCGATGCCGGGCATGCCCGGGCGGGGTCGTTCCTGGCGCTGTTACTGGCGCCGGCCGCCTTGCTGCTGGGTTTGACGGTGCCCGGCTACAGCGTGATCGGCCTGGGCCTGACGGGTGTGCTGCTGGATTTTGCGGTGCAGATGAACATGGTGATCGGCCAGCGTGAAGTGTACGCACTGGACCCGGCCAGCCGTGGGCGTTTGAATGCGGTGTACATGACCAGCATCTTCCTTGGCGGGGCGCTGGGTTCGGCAGTGGCCAGTGCGCTGTTCAGCCAGTTTGGTTGGGCAGGGGTGGCATTGGTGGGCGCCGCCTTGCCGGGGGTGGCGCTGCTGGTCTTCGTTTTCCAGGCACGCCAGGCTCGATAGGCGCTGCAACGCCAGTGGCAGTGGCCTGCCTGTGCCAGGGGCTAGCGGCTCAAGGGCAAGGCCACGCCAATCAGGGCGAACAAGCTCCCGCAGCAGCGATTGAAGCCTTTGCCTGCTTTGCTCAGCCAGGGCCGAACTCGGTACGCCAGCCGCGCCAGCAGGTATTCGACCAGAAACTCGACGCTGGCGAAGGTGGCCGCCATGACCACGAACTGCAACAGCAGCCCGCGCTGTGGGTCGATGAACTGTGGCAGGAACGCGCCGTAGAACAGCAGCACCTTGGGGTTGGCCATGGCCGACAGCAGCCCTTGGCGAAACAACCCTGCGTTGTTCAGCCCAGCGTTGCCCGCATTGAGTTCCAACTGCAGGCCTGGGCTGCGCCACAGCTGAACACCTAGCCAGACCAGGTAGGCACCCCCTAGCCATTTCAGTACGCCAAGCACCGACGCCGAGGCCTGCAGCAATGCACCAAGCCCGAACATCGCCAGGGCGATGAGCGCGCTGAAGCCGAACACGCCGCCGACAATGGTGAACAGGGTTCGCCGGGCCCCATACAGGGCGCCGTGGGTCAAGGCCAGCAGGCTGTTAGGGCCTGGGGTGAGCGACAAACCGATGCTCGCCAGCAGGTAGATGAGCCATGTGTCGAGGTTCATGCCGGGTAACGCCATGTGATGAACAGGGCGCCAGTCTAGGGCGCAATGGTGGCGCTGGCAGGGTAATATCCGGACATTCGATGGTACTTTCTGGACGTGAATACCGTGTATCCCGATATTCGCTTGCTGATCTTGCCGCTACCGGATTTTGCCTTGCTGCCGTTTGGCGCCTTCCTCGACAAGTTGCGCTTCAGCGCCGATGACGAGGACTACAGCCAGCAGCGTTATTGCAGCTGGACGGTGGCGGGGCTGGGTGGTGAACCGGTGCCTTCCAGCAGCGGTGCAGTGCTGCAGGTCGAGGCCGTGGCCGGCGACCTCGAGCTGGCCAGTTTCGACTACCTGGTGCTGTTCGGCGGGCGCAATGCCATGGCCACCGCCGCACTTGCACCGCGCTACCAGGCTTTGCTCAAGCGCGCCAGCAAGGCGGGCGTCAAATTGGTCGGGGTCGACAATGGTGTTTTCCTGCTGGCGGCGTGCGGCTTGTTGCGTGGGCACAAGGTGGTGGTGCACTGGCGCCACGAAGCCGAATTCCGGGCGGCGTTCCCGCATGTGCAGCTACTGCCTGAGCAACTGTACTGCATCGATGGCAACCGTATTACCTGCGCCGGTGGCACGGCGGCCATCGACCTGGCTGTCGCGCTGCTGTCACGTGCCTGCGGTCGCACGCGGGCACTCAAGGGCTTGGCCGACATGCTGGTGGATGAAACCCGCGACAGCCGCCATGCCTTGCGCTCCCTGGAGCCGGGCAGCGGGCCGGGGCGCCAGGTGCAGAAGGCGCAGGCACTGATGCGCCATCACCTGGGGGCGCCGCTGGCGGTGGAGCAACTGGCGGCAGCGTTGGGCATCAGCCGGCGCCAGCTGGACCGGCAGTTTCATGCCAGTCATGGCCTGAGTGCCAAGGCCTGGTGGCGCGAAATGCGCCTGCAGCAAGCACGCTGGCGCTTGCTCAACTCCACCCACAGCCTGGCGCAGATTGCCGATGAAGTCGGCCTGGGCGATGCCAGTTACCTGGGCAAATGCCTGCGGGCGCGGTTTGGCTGTACCGCGCTCGAGCTGCGAGCAGCTACACACCAGGGCTGAAGCGCGCCTGACAGGGTTGCAAGGGGGCTCGAATTCACTGTGGTGTGCCGAACAGTGCGGTCCAGTAGATGCCCGCATCGCTCTTCGGGTCCACTGCGTAGGCAGCCCCCAGGTCGCGGAACTCGGGGTTCATCAACGTGGCACAGTGCCCGGGGCTGTCCAGCCAGCCTTCGACCACCTTGTGCGCAGTGTCACGCCCAGCAGCAATGTTCTCGCCGATCTGCTGATACAGGTAGCCGGCCAGCTCCGCCCGGTCGCCGGGGGTGCGGCCATCCTTGTCGATGTGGTCGAAGAAATTCTGGTTGGCCATGGCCCGCGTGTGGTTGGCGGCAGCCCCCGCCAGCACCGTGTTCCAGCTTAACGGCGGGGCGGCAGCGAAGGGTTGCCCGCCACACTGCCGGGCCACCTTGCGGGCCGCGTTGATTTCCTCCACCACCTTCTGCCCTTCGGCTTGCCAGTCACCGAGGCGGCCACTGAGCAGTGGCCGGGCCAGCACGATACGCCAATCGCGGCCTTCCTGGCTGACGCCGATGTCGACGAACTGCGGGTCCAGCACCACCTGGCAGAAACTTTCCTCGATGGCATGCATGGCCGCAGGCGCATCGCGCGGCCCCGACAGGCTGATGGCCTGCACATTGACCATAGGGTAGGCCGCCCGGGTCATGGCCTGCTGCAGATCGCGGGTGCCCTCCGGCGACAGCGCCAGGCGGGTATCGCTGTTCAGCGGTGGCAGTTCCAGCGATGCCTCGCCACCGCAAGGTTGGGCCTGGCTGCGGTAGGCATTGATCGACGCGATCAGTTGCGCTTCTTCGCCGGTAACGGCCAATGCCCCGGTCGAAATCAACAGGCCAAGCGACAAGGCGGCAACGGATGACAGCACGCGCATGTGTATCTCCCTATGACTGGCAGCGGCGTGGTAGGCGCTGCTCATCCTACACAAGCTCGGGGCTTTTGGCCCAGGCGGGTGCAAGGCAAATAAAACGCCGGCAAACAGTGCCGGCGGTACACGAAGGGAGGTAGACCATTGCCCGCCGCAAAAGTGCGAAGCTTGGGCAAACAAACCTAAAAGCCGGCGACAAGTCGGGTGACAGGGCAGTGTGCGCTAACACGTGCCTTGTCAGCGGGCCAACGCCTGGTTGGGTTTGTAGAACAAAAAGTGCGTGGTCTTGGCCGTTCGGCGATAAGCCTTGGCCCAGGCTGGATGCACACTGCGGTCATGGAAGTAGAGCGCGCCGCCAGTGGAGTCCTGCAACTGCTGGTTGAGGGCTTTGCGCGCAATTTCCTTGGCAACGTCGTAGCGCTGCGGCTCCTCGACCTGGTCGGGGCGCCCGTCGCACCACCAGGAAAACTGGCAGGCTTTGCTTTCAACGCCCTGCTTGACCACACCACAGATGGTATCCGGAAAGCCATCCTGGCCCAGGCGGTTCAGCACCACGCTGGCCACGGCGGCCATGTCTTTGGCATCGGCCCCCTTGGCTTCCCAGTAAAGGGTGCGCGCCAGGCAGGTAAGGCTGTCATCCAGCGGTGCCTTGCCAGCCGGGTCCACGGCCTGCGCTTCGCTCGGGGTCAACTTTTCGGCGGGCTTGGGCGGGGGCGCTGCCTCGACCACTTTTTCTTCAAGGGCCTCGGCCTTGCCCTCGGCCACGGCGGCTTTGGCGGGGTCGGCAGCGTGCAAGGGGGCGGCAAGCAGGGCGGTGGTCAGGCCGATCAGCATCCACGAAAAGCGCATGGTCGAACTCCGAACGGTGGGCTGATGCCAGTCTAGCCAAGCGTAAGCATTAATACCAAAGGCAGGGTGGCGGCGGCGGCCACGGTTTGCAGGGCGATGATGGTGGCCATCAACGATGCATTGCCGCCCATTTGCCGCGCCATTACGTAGGAGGACGAGGCTGTCGGCAGTGCCTGGAACAGCACCGCCACCACTGCGGCCTGGCCGCCCAGGCCCAGCAGCCGGCACAGGCCCCAGGTGGTCACGGGCATGACCAGGAACTTGAACGCCGAAGCCGCCATTAATGGCCGCGCCTGCTGGCCGAGGCGGGCGCCGCCCAGCGCTGCCCCCACGCACAGCAGCCCCAGCGGCAGGGCAGCCTGGCCCAGGGCCTTGACCGTGGGCTCGATACCCGGCGGCAGGCCCAGCCCGGTCACGCGCAGCAGCAGGCCACCCGCGCAGCCGACAATCAGCGGGTTGGCGAAGATTGCCTTCAGCACGGTTGCTGGCGAACTGTGGCGGGCGCTGAAGCGGGCGAACACCAGCACGCAGAGCAGGTTGACCAGGGGCACGATGGCCGCGTTGGCAACCGCGGCCAGGGCTATGCCGGCGCTGCCGTAGAGGCCGGCAGCCAGGGTGGCACCAATGTAGTTGTTGAAGCGGATACCGCCCTGGAACACCGAGGTGAAATCGGCACCCTCGTGGTCTGCCATGCCTTGGTAGAGCACCAGCATCACCGCGCCCGCCAAGGTGGAAAGCATCAGCGCGCCGACCATGCCCAGCACCGGCACACCCTCCAGGTTGGCGGTGGCCAGGCCATGCAGGAACAGCGCTGGCAGCAGTACGTAGTAGCTAAGGCGTTCAGCGCCAGGCCAGAAGGTTTCGGCCAGAAACCCCCGCAGGCGCAGGAAAGTACCCAGGGCAATCAGCAGAATGATCGGGAGCAGGGTGGTCAGCAGCAACTGCAGCATGTCAACGTTCCGTGGTCGGGTACCGGCACAGACTACGGCTACGCAACGATTTGTGAAACGGTATTGACTGCACTCGCTGCTGAAAACGACAGCCCGGCTGACCACCAAGCCTGCCGGGTGAAGGTCAGGCCACGTCCACCAGCACGATCTCGCTGTCTTCGATGGCGGTCACGCGCAGAAGCTGCTCCTGCTCGATGGCCACACCATCACGCGCCTCGACCCGCAGGCCGTTGACTTCCACCCGGCCCTTGGCGGGTACCAGGTAGCCCCGGCGATCGGCGTCGAAACGGTATTCGGCGGTCTCACCCGCTTTCAGGGTGGCAGCCACCAGGCGTGCATCGGTGCGGATCTGCAGGCTGTCTTCATCGCCGGCGCGGCCGCTGGCCAGGGTCACGAAGCCTTCGCCACGTTCACCTTTGGGGAATGGTCGGCTACCCCATTGCGGTGCTTCACCGGTGCGTTCCGGCACGATCCAGATCTGGAAGATACGGGTATCGACGTCTTCCAGGTTGTACTCGCTGTGCACGATGCCGGTACCGGCACTCATCACCTGGACGTCACCGGCCTCGGTCCGGCCTTTATTGCCAAGGCTGTCCTGGTGGGTGATCGCGCCTTCGCGCACATAAGTGATGATTTCCATGTCACGGTGTGGGTGCGGAGGGAAGCCGCTGCCGGCCGCGATCAGGTCATCGTTCCAGACCCGCAGGTTGCCCCAGTGCATGCGCGCTGGGTCGTAGTACTCGGCAAAGGAAAAATGATGGTGGGCGTCGAGCCAGCCGTGGTTGGCATGGCCGAGGCTATCGAACGAACGAAGTTGCAGCATGGTCGCGCTCCTTGAATCAGTGGATGAGGCCATGATGCGCCAAAGAAGCATCGAAAATAAGCGTAAATATCGGCTTAAAACAATCGAATTAGTGGTTCTATAACCTGCAAGTACTTATCCGCTTCATCGCCTAATCCCCTGATCTGCAAGCATTCGCTGGCCATTTTTGGTCGATGCGGCGAACATGCCCATTGTTTCTGTTCAGCAAGGAGTGACCGTGGCCCAAGAGCTACCCCAGGCCCCCGCCGACCTTACCCCGCCCGCCCAGTTGCCCTGGTTTCGCCGTGTGGCGGCGCGCCTGCTGGGGCGCTGCCTGACCCGCCTGCAGGCGCAGCATCGGGACTCATGGTTCCTGGGCCATGCCACCGGGCAACGCAGGGGCCATGCCGAGGGTGTGCGCGATGGTTTCGAGCGTGGCCGGGAAGCCGGCTACGAGGCCGGGCGCCAGGTGCTGGTGATCCGCGACAGCCGCCCCGAGGATGCTGCCGTGCCTGGCTGCGACGACAACCTCTTCGACGACTGGCGCCTGCCGCTGACGGCTGAACTGAAAAAACGCTTCAAGGCCGATGTGGCCCTGCGCCTGCCCGCCGAAGCGCAACCCAGCGCTGCGCAATGGAAGCTGATTTTCAGCGACACCCCGTCTACCTGCGTGGTGGCCGGGGCGGGCGCGGGCAAATCGACGTCGCTGGTACTGCGCATCCTGCTGTTGCGCCATTACCTGGGCTACGAGCTGGACGCGATGACCGTGGTCACCTTTACCCGCGAGTCGCGCAAAGACTTCATCAAGCGCCTGTTGCAGGTGTTCGCCCTTTGGCAGATCAACCTGCAACCGGCGCAGGCGCGCGAGCTGGTGCGGACCTTCCATTCACGCATTCTGCCGCTGGTGCGCAGCCTGCCGGGTTTTGACCAGCTGCGTGCTTTCGAAACGCTGGGCAGCGACATGCCAGCCGGGCGCGAAGCCGAGGCCGACAGCAACCCGTTCGACCTGCGTTTGAATGACGCCCAACGCCAGCAACTGAACCAGTGCTACAGCCGCGTGCTGCATGAAAGCCCACGCTTTGCCGAGCTGGTCGGCTTGCTGCGAAGCGAAGCCTTGCAGCTCAAACCCCTGGACCCGAACAACCCCGAGGTGCAAAAACGCGCCCAGGTTACGCAATTGGCTGCGCAGCGCGACGAAGAGCTGTGTGATGTGATCGAGGACCTCTGGTTCGCTGCCGGCGCCTGGCCGATCACAGGTATCGAACCGTGCCGCGATACCGTCGAGATCCGTGGCAGCCGGTTTCATGTGCATGGGCGCCTGGCGGGGGGCGGGCCGTTGGTGGTGCTCGGCTTCGACCCGACGGAAAGCGCGCAGTACCAGCGCCCTGGCGCCAAGCTGGCGGTACGCGGTGAGTGGGCGGTCAAACGCACTTTGTTGCAGGCGTTCTGCGACCGGCCGCTGATCTGGCTCGACAACTACGCCATGGCCCGGCGCCTGGCAGCGTCGCTGGCCGGTGATGCCGTGGCGGGCCCTGGCTTCGAGTACAAGGTCAAGGGCGAGCTGGCGGCGGTGCCACTGCTGGATGCGTTCGTGGGGGCTGCCAATTTCATCGAGAACCTTGGCCTTGAGGTGAACACGGCCGTGGCGTCGATGAGTTTCCCCAGCGGTGACAGCGACGCGCTGTTCTTCGAGGCCCTGGCCTTGTACTGGAAAGCCCTGGAAGCGCACCTGCTGGGCCTGTCGCCACCGGTGATGAGCTACAACCGCATGTTCGCGCTGTTCGGCGAAAACAACCCGGAAAACCTGCGCCTGCTACCCGACCCGCTGTTGCGGCCATTGGCGCACCTGATGATCGACGAGTTCCAGGACGTGTCGCCACAGATCGTCAGCTGGCTGCGTGCGAGTTTGCGCGAAATACGCCGACGCGGCCCGGCCATGCATACCGGACGGCATGCCCAGCATTCGTCACTGCTGTGCGTGGGCGACGACTGGCAGTCGATCTATGGCTGGCGCGGCAGTTCACCCAAGTACTTCATGGAATTCACCAAGGCCTTTGCTGCGCCGGCCAACACCCGCGTGATGCTGGTCGATAACTACCGTTGCCAGCAACAGGTGATCGATGCCGCCGAGCACCTGGTCAAGGGCACCCCGGCAATTGCCGGCAAGAAGGCCCGCGCCAGCGGCCCCGCCGCGCAATTGCCAGGCTCGCCGGTCAAGGTCTTCGACCGGGATGAGGCAGCCTTGGGCCAGACACTGATGGAGCACTACCAGCGCGGCGAGACGGTGATGATGCTGTACCGCAAGGGCAGCGACCGGGTACTGATGAGCGAGCACCTGCAAAGCGTGGTGCAAGCCGAGGCGGCGCTGCCGGCCGAGCAACGCCGGCTGCGCCAGCTGACCTACCACAGTGCCAAGGGGCTGCAAGCCGACGCGGTGTTCATGCTCGGCGACTGCCAGTACCTGACCAGCTCCCCTTACAAGAACCAGGTCTACCGCCAGGCCGGGTTGGGCAAGGCCGCAGACGCCCAGCCGTTCGATACCGCGCAGAAGGAAGAAGTGCAGCGCCTGGCCTACGTGGCAGTGACCCGTGCCGTGCAGCACTGCTATTGGCACGTCGAGGCAGCCAGCGGCGAAGCGGCTGTAGCGCCAAGGGCGTCTGCACGGGTCGATGGCCGGCAGGCATTCTTCGAGGATCTGCGCGGGCAGTGAAGGGCGCTGTGGCCGGCGAGCAAGGGGTGCCGTTCAGCTGAGGGGTGTCGGTCTGGCCTATGCAAGTGTCGGCCCGGCACCAACGCGGCTGCCGGCATCGCGCCAAGGTAGGGGGTGTCGCGGCCTTGCCAGGCCATAGTCAGGAAGCTACCCATGCGTTCATCGTCGACACCCAAGGACTACTTGCTGGACAACAATGGCATCGAAATCGCGGTGCGCTGCTGGGGCCGGGAGGACGGGATGCCGGTCTTGGCCTTGCATGGCTGGCTGGACAATGCAGCCTCGTTCGACCGCTTGGCACCGCTGCTCGAACACTGTTTCGTCGTTGCCCCCGACCTGGTCGGCCATGGGCGTTCCGACCATCGTCGGCACGACAGTGGCTATTACCTGTGGGAACACGCAGAGGACATGCTGGCGGTTGCCGACAGCCTCGGCCTGAGCCAATTCCATGTGCTGGCCCACGGCATGGGTACGGGCGTGGCGTCGCTGCTCGCGGCCATGACCAGCGGCATCGCCAGCATGACGTTCCTCGACGGCATGGGGGCACCGTTCACCGTCGCCGAGGATGACCGCGTGCAGCACCTGGCGCGGGCCTATCGGCTCAAACGCATGGTGCAGCGCAGCCAGCTACCGGGCTTCGGCGAGCCGGGCGACGCCCGCTTCGATGACCTCGACACCGCCTTGGCGCAACGCCGCGAGCGGCTGGACACCGAGCTGTCCGAAGGCGCCGCCCGCTTGTTGGCCATGCGTGACCTGTTGCAACTGGGCGAGGGCTATTGCTGGCGCCACGACCCGCGGCTGGTGCTGCCCGAACCCATGCCGCTGACCGAGCGCGAAGCGTGCGACCTGCTCAGCCAGATCCGCTGCCCGTTGTACCTGATGTTCGGCCGCCAGGGGGCATTTGCCGGCGATGCGTTCAGCCAGCGCCAGGCGGCTTTGCCCGACCATGCGAAGGTGTCCTGGCACCCGGGCGGTCATCACTTCCACCTGGACGCGCCGGACCGGGCGCTGGTCGACCAACTGCTGCGCATCATCGCGCGGCACGAAGGGGGCATGTTGCAACGCCTGGTGAATGAGTAGCGGGTGCTGGTGATGGCCTGGGCGCCTGCGCTATGGTGGTACACCCCCAGGCCAGCCGGAGCCCGCCATGCGACCCTTCGCCATCCAGCACATCGACCACCTGGTACTGCGGGTCAGTGACCTGCCGCGCAGCGTGGCGTTCTATACCGACCTGCTTGGCTGTTCGGTCAGCCGCGTGCGTGAGGATCTGGGCATGGTGCACCTGGCCACGGGCACGGCGATGATCGACCTGGTTACGCTGGACGGGCCACTGGGGCGAACCGGTGGTGCGGCGCCGGGCGCCGAGGGGCGCAACCTGCATCATTTCTGCCTGCGTATCGAGCCATTCGATGAGCCCGCCTTGCTGGCCTACCTGCAGGCGGCGGGGGTGCAGGTAGAACCTGCCGAGAAACGCTACGGTGCCGAGGGCGAAGGGCCGTCGCTGTACTGCTACGATCCGGATGGCAACCAGGTCGAGCTGAAAGGGCCGATAGCGCCAGTGGCAGCGGTGCACCCCCTCGGGGTTTAACCCTGGCGGCGCCGCACACTGGGGCGGGCAACCATCAGTCGAAATAGCCACGCAGCCCGAACGCGTAGCCGGTGTCCACGGTGGCCGGCCGGCCCCGGCTCCAGCGCTTTTTCAACACGAACTCGAACGCCGGCTCGTACAAGGCGTCGCGCACCAGTGCGCCGGCCAGCACCTCCACGTCATACCAGCCATTGTCCAGCTCGATGATCGGCCGCCCCGGGACCTGGTAACGCGCCAAGAAGTCACCCAGCGTCTTGGGCGTGAAGTGCTGAAGCATCCGCCAGGTATATAGCATCAGCGCCCCGTGCTCGACGCGCAGCACATAGCCATTGCGCTGGTGCTTCAGGCGGCTGCCAGCTTCGCGCAGCGCCGGTGTGTGGCTGTCCAGGGTGAACAGAATTCGGTACGGCAGGTTATCGACCCCGGCCAGTGGCAGCACCACACCTTCACTCACCGCGTGGTCGCCGCTGTCGCCATGGGTGAAGGCGTAGGCCAGGTCATCGGGCAGTTGCTGTTGCTGCTTGAACTGTTCAAGCAACTGGATATCGCCAAGCAGAAAGTAGTCGACGCCGTCATTGAGCACTTCGCTGAATTCGTGGCGCATCGGTTTTCCTTATTGTTGCGCATTGCCATAGCGGCATGGGGTTAGTGCTTCTGTGCGATCTGGATCAGGTTGCCGCAGGTGTCATCGAACACCGCGAGGGTAACCGCACCCTTGTCGGTAGGGGGCTGGGTGAACTGGACGCCGGCGGCGCAGAGCCGGGCATACTCTGCCTGAATGTCACGCACGGCGAAGGAGGTGGCGGGGATACCCGCTTGCTTGAGTGCAGCTTTGTAGGTTTTGGACGCCGGGTGGTCATCTGCCTCCAGCAGCAACTCAACGCCGTTGGGGTCGTTGGGCGAGGTGAGGGTCAGCCAGCGGTGGTCGCCCATGGGGATGTCCTGCTTGGGCTCGAAACCGAGTACGTAATGGTAGAAAGCAAGGGCTTTGGCTTGATTGTCGACGAGGATGCTGGTGACGACGATCTTCATGAGTGCACACCGTATGCCTAGGGTCGATAAGCATCAGTAAAGACGCTCAGGGCCATTTGACCAGTGCGCTTGAGCCTACCCAGGGAAAACCTGCTCAAGCCATAGGCAAATGCTTGATCCGCCAGCCACCGCCCGGGCGCCTGCGGGGGTAAAGTGTCAGCCATGATCCCAATTTCCGTGCGCCCAGGCCGGCGCCAGAGAGGTAAGCGTGGCTGCCTATACCCTGCGACAACTCAAGTACTTCGTCACTACGGTGGAAGCCGGTAGCGTGGCGGAGGCTTCGCGCCAGCTTTACATCGCCCAGCCGTCGATCTCCACGGCCATCAAAGGCCTGGAGGAAAGCTTCGGGGTGCAGTTGTTCATCCGCCACCATGCTCAGGGTGTGTCGTTGACGCCCAGCGGCAAGCGCTTTTACGCCAAGGCCAAGTCGCTGCTGCAGATGGCCCATGAGTTCGAACAAAACGCCCTGGCCGACAATGACACCGTTGCCGGGCAGATTGATATCGGTTGTTTCGAAACCGTGGCGCCGTTGTACCTGCCACGGCTGATTGCCGGTTTCCGCCAGCGCTACCCTGGCGTGGATATCCGCCTGCGCGACGGCGAGCAGCAGGACCTGATCCAGGGCCTGACGGCAGGCAGCTTCGACCTGGCGTTTCTCTATGATCACGACCTCGATGGCACCATTGAGGCCGAGCCGCTGATGCCGCCGCAAAAGCCTTACGTATTGCTGCCGGAGAACCACCGTTTTGCCAGCCAGGGCCAGGTCTCGCTGCGCGACCTGTGCCCGGAGCCGATGATCTTGCTCGACGTGGCGCCCAGCCGTACCTACTTCGTCAGCCTGTTCAACGAACTGGGCCTCACGCCGAACATCGTCTTCAGTTCGCCCTCGATCGAGATGGTGCGCGGCATGGTCGGGCAGGGGTTCGGTTTCTCGCTGTTGGTCACCCGGCCGCATTCGCCCTACACCTACGACGGCCAGCGCCTGGTCATGCTGGACATCACCGAGCCGGTGGCGCTGTCGGGGTTGGCCGCGGCTTGGTTGAAGCGTGTACAGCTGACCAAGCCGGCGCAGTTGTTCGTGGCGTTCTGCCGCGAAGAACTGGCCAAGTTCCAAGACCTGTAGCCGCGCCGCGGTGCATGACGCCGTTCAGAACCAGCGGTCGTTCTTCTTGCGCCCGCGGGTCAGCGCCGGCAGGATCAGCCCGGCCAGCAGGCCCGCGCCGGCGATGCTGCCACCGTAGACCATGTAGCGCATCATCACCTGTTTGTTCTCATCGCCCAGGCGCGCCTGGGTATCGCGCAGCTCCGACTGGCTCTGGTCGTATTGCTCGTTGAGTGCCTTATTGCGTGCCTCCAGCTCGTCGATCAGCTTCTTGCGCGAATCCAGGGTTTCCTGCATGCCTTGCACGCGGTTCTTCCAGCTGTCGTCGATGGTCTTCAACTGGCCGGTGAGCTCTGCCACCTGCGCATCCAGCAACGGCAGCCGTTCGTTCTGGCCGGGAACAGACTGCAGGTCATCGCTGAGGATCCACACCACGTCGCCATTCTGGCCGCGCACCTGGCTGTACTTGCCCTGGCTGCCAAGCAGTGTCAGCTTTTGCCCGGATTTGAGTGTGCCGACAATGCGATGGCCGTCGGTCGGCCCGCTACGCACATAGGTGCTCAGGCTGTCGCTGACCCAGCGTGCGTCGCTGGCGGGTTCTTCGGCATGCACGGGTGCGGCAAGCGCCAGCAGGGCGGCGATCAGGCTGCCGCGCAGGGCAGGGAGGGCGGAGGCGGTTGGGCGGGAATCGGGCATGTTGGTCTTCGCTGCAACGGGGAAAAAGTAGGCCGGTGACTGGGCCGATGAACCGGTCGGTGGGTTGACCGTCAGCGAATGACCTTTTTTTTGTCGGCAGGTTCACTGCCTGGCGTCGGAAATATCTGCAGGATGTTGCAGCGCCCAGGCCGTGCCCGGGCGCTGCCGATGACGCAATCGTGCGCCGGGGTGCCGAGGGCAACCCGTAGACCGACCAGAAACGCTGGGAGCGCGATATCGAGGTCAAGTACGTGGTGCAGAGCGGTGCGGCCAAGGACTTGGCGCTGCGCGTACGCCAGGCCACCACCCGCGCCCATTCGCGGGCACGCCCGCTCCCACAGGGGATCGCGCATTTCTTGAGTTCAGCGCCAAACGTGTAGGAGCGGGCGCGCCCGCGAAGGGCTGCAAAGCAGCCCCAATAACGCTTAGTAGCCGTTACCGCTGCGCGGGTTCAGGTGTTTGCGGTTTCGCTCGCAGCCTCAGCCGTCTTGACCGACGCCTTTTTCTCCTGCACCACGATATAGAACTCTTCGCCATGCTTCACCGCCCCATACAGCACGGCTTTTTCGATCAACTCGTTGCCGCGCAGCTGGCGCAGCATCATCGGGTCCTTGCGCAGGTCGCGGTACAGCGCCAGGCAAAGCAGCACCATCACTACCACAAACGGCAGGGCCACCACGATCGTGAGGTTCTGTAGCCCGGTCAGCGCTTCGCCAGGGTCCCGTGGGTCGCCGATCGCCAACATGATGGCCGCGACCGTCCCGGTCAATGCGCCCCAGAAGATCACCGTGCGCCGCGAAGGCGCGGTGGTGCCGTGCTCCGACAGGGTGCCCATCACCAACGACGCTGCGTCGGCGCCGGAGACGAAGAAGATACCCACCAGCACCATCACCAGCACTGACGTCGCCGAGGCCAGTGGGTAGCTGTCCAGCAACTGGTACAACGCATGGTTGCTGTTGACTGCCCCGTTGGCCAGCTGGAAAGCACCTTCGCGCAGGGCATCGACGGCCGCGCCGCCGAGGATGGTGAACCACACCAGGCTGACCAGGCTCGGCACCAGCAGCACGCCGGTAACGAACTGGCGGATGGTGCGGCCACGGCTGATGCGGGCAATGAACATGCCCACGAACGGCGTCCAGGAAATCCACCAGGCCCAATAGAACACTGTCCAGCCGGCCAGCCAGCTGTTCATCTGCTCGCCACCGCTGGCGTTGGTACGGGCCATCATTTCCGGCAGCATCTTGATATAGATGCCGAGCGAGGTCGGCAGCAGGTTCAGCATGAGCAGGGTCGGGCCGACCATGAACACGAACAGCGCCAGCACCAGGGCTAGCACCATGTTGATGTTGGACAACCACTGGATGCCCTTGCCGATGCCCGATACCGCCGACGAGACGAAGGCGATGGTCAGCAGGGTGATGATGGAGATGTAGAACAGCTTGCCGGGGCTCTCGATCCAGCCGTTGTATTCCAACCCGCCGGCGATCTGCAGGGCGCCCAGGCCCAGCGAGGCCGCCGAGCCGAACAGCGTGGCGAAGATTGCCATCATGTCGATCAGGCGGCCAAGCGGCCCGTTGGCGTGCTTGCCGATCAACGGCCTGAAGGCCGCAGAAATCAACTGTGAGCGGCCCCGGCGGAAGGTACCGTAGGCGATGACCAGGCCGACGATGGCGTACATGGCCCAAGGGTGCAAGGTCCAGTGGAACAGGGTGGTCGCCATGGCAACCTGCATCGCTTCGCTGGTCTGCCCGCTGGCCGAGCCGGGCGGCGGTGACACGTAGTGCGACAGCGGCTCGGCCACGCCGAAGAACATCAGGCCGATACCCATGCCGGCACTGAACATCATCGCCACCCAGGACACCGTGCGAAACTCAGGCTGTTCGCCATCGCGGCCAAGCGGTACCCGCCCGTAGCGGCTGGCGGCCAGCCACAGCACGAACACCACGAACAGGGTGGAGGTCAGTACGAAAAACCAGCCAAAATTGAGAATGACCCACGATTGCGCAGTGGACGCGCTGCGCGCCAGGCTGGCCTGGTTGATGAAGCCCCAGAGCACGAAAGCGATGGCCAGGATGCTGGTGAAACCGAAGACTACCCAGTCCAGCTTGCCCTCGAAACGCCGGTCCTGGCGGGCTTCTGCGGTTTTCGAGGGGTCTGTAACGCCAAGGTCGAGTGTTTCGTTGATGTGTTCCTTTACCATGAATGCTGACGCCCCTGTTTGGCTTACCTGTTCGTACAGGCTTGTAGTTGTGTGGGCTACCGAGGCCGTTGCCGGCCTCGGCGGGGTGAAGTGCTGGCGGATTATCCTGCGCGGCCGGCGCCGGCGCCTGTCCCGATAGCGTCCTGGGGCTGCCCTTGCGCGACTTGGCAGATACTTTTAGTTCTGGGGGCAATGGCCCTTTCTGTCTCGGCTTCTGGTACGCTGGTGGGCATTACCCGGGGCCGCACATCAAGCACCGTAGAAGCGCTGTCGCGTGCGGGCCCGGCCGTACCAGGAAACGGAGATTCGTAATAATGGCCACTGACCGTGTGAGCCTGATTCATTTCGATAAACTGAGCATGAGCCCTGCCGCAGCCGAGCGGTTCCAGCATGCTCTCGATGCGCTGGAAGCGCTCAAGCTGCAAGACCGGTACGTTTACCTCATCGCGCCTTACCTCGGGGATATCGCTGACGCTTGCGACGCTGAGCAATTGGCGACGGCCCTGGAACAGGGCCTGCGCGTAGTCGAAGAACTGTTGGCCGCCCACTCGGGTAACAAGGCCAAGGCCGATGAAGTGCGCAAAGTGTTCAATGATGCCGGCGAGCGCGCGCGGGCTGAATTACCCGGCTGAACGGCATATGGCCAAAGACATCGACAACCCCTGCGTTTCGCTGTGCCAGCTCAACAGTGAGTTGTGCGTGAGCTGCGGCCGTACCCGCGAGGAAATCCGCAAATGGCGGGGCATGAAGCGCCCCGAGAAGATGGCGACGGTGCAGCGGGCGGCCACGCGCATGAAGGCCATCGCCAAGAAGGCCGCCAAGCGGCAGGCCAGTTAAGCCCTACTGGCAGCCCATCAGCCCCCACAGGGGCGCGCACAGCTAGAGGTCTGCACTGCTCCTGTGGGAGCCCGGCTTGTCGGCGTTGGGCCGCACTACTTTTTATGCCCATAAAAGGACCGCTAGTCGGCCTCTGATGGTCCAGACTGTATACAGCCCCACACCTGATGCAGCTGACCAGCATTGCTCAAGCCATTGGTCACCCAGCGGGGCGGCGAAGTTACAACTGCCGAGGGTCGTTGATGATCAAGCGTCGCCTGCGCCACGCCTTGCCCTTGTTGTGCCTGATGCTGCTGCCCCTGGCGGCGGTAGCCGATGAAACATGCCGGCGGCTGACCGCCACCGGTAACCCGGAATACCCGCCTTACCTGTGGCGCGATCCACGCAATCCGCAGCAGTTGATGGGTGCCAATGCCGATTTGCTCAAGCACCTGGGCAAGCAGCTCGGGCTGGAGATCGACGTGGTTTACGCGGGGCCGTGGTCACGGGCGCAGGAAGAAGTGCGCACTGGGCGGATCGACCTTCTGGCCGGGTACTTTCGCACCGAGGCAAGGCAACAGCAGATGGACTTCATCGAGCCACCGTTCCTGGCCACCCCCAGCGTGGTCTGGGTGCGCCAGGGTGACGCCTTTGCCTACCGGCAATGGGCGGACCTGAAGGGCCGCAAGGGCGGTACGCTGGTGAACAACAGCCATGGCCAGCAGTTCGACGAGTATGCGCAGGCTCATCTCACGCTCGAAGCGGTACCCACTGCTCGCCAGGCGTTCGAGAAACTGGTGCACAAGCGCAGTGCCTACGTGGTTTACGAGCAGTACCCAGGCATGGCCCTGGCGCGCACGCTGGGTATTGGTGGTGCCGTGCAGGTACTGCAGCCACCGGTCTCCAGTGAAGGGTTGTACTTGGCCATTTCGCGTAATTCAGCCTGCAACCAGCCACAGCTGCGCGCGGCACTGGCCCGGGAAATGGCCAAGATCGTGGGCGGCGCCCTGCCGCAGCAGTTGTTGAAGCAGAACATGGAGCAATGGCAATGACAGGCCCTGCGCTGGCCGGTGCTACAGCGCCCGGGCCAGCTGCTCGGCTTCCTTGGCGTTACTGACGTTGACCGCGCCAGGCAAACGGACGTCATTCTTCGCCGCGAGCAGCTCGGCCATCACGCTGACGGCAATTTCCGCCGGGGTCTTGCTGCCGATATAGATGCCTATCGGCCCATGCAAACGCTGCAGCGACGCTTCGCTTTCGCCGAAATGCTCGATCAGCCGCTCACGGCGCAGCTGGCTGTTGCGCCGCGAGCCGATGGCGCCAATGTAGAAGGCCGGGCTGTGCAAGGCTTCGAGCAAGGCCAGGTCGTCCAGCTTTGGGTCATGGCTGACGGCAACGATGGCGCTGCGCACATCTGCCTTGAAGGCCCGGACAACATCGTCCGGCATGCCTGGCAGCAGGGTAACGCCGGGGATGCTCCAGCCTGCCGTGTATTCCGGGCGCGGGTCGCACAACGAGACACTGAAGCCGTTGAACAGGGCCATGGTTGCAAGGTACTCGGCCAGGGCGCCGGCACCGATCAGCAGCAGGCGGTAACCAGGCCCAAGGGTACTGAACAGGCGCTGGCCATCAAACCTGAACAGTTGTGGGGTAGCGGTGGCAACCAGGCTGGCAGCACCCGTGTGCAAGTCGAGTTCGCGACACATCAGGTTGCCGCTGTCCAGGCTGGCCAGCAGTTGTTCCAGGTGCGACAACGCGGGTGCGAACTCCAGCACCAGTTCAAGGGTGCCACCGCAGGGCAGGCCGAAACGGTGGGCTTCGTCGGCGCTGACGCCGTAGCGCACCACCTGCGGCTGGCTGCTGGGCATGCCGGGGCCGCCATAGGCGCTGGTGTAGCGGTGGATGAGGTCGTCCTCGATACAGCCACCGGATACGCTGCCAACCACCCGGCCATCGCTGCGCAGCGCCATCATCGAGCCGACCGGGCGCGGTGAAGAACCCCACGTACGGGCGACCGTGGCAAGCAGGGCGCGGTGGCCGCCGGCAAGCCAGTCGCGGGTGGTGCGCAGCACCAGCAGGTCGATGCTTTCCATGGAAACTCCGTTACAACACTGTCGAGAAGGTTGGCTCAGGCATGCCCCCTTCAGCGCATATGCAAGATGATGGGGCTACTGCTGGCCGGGTCGGTGTGCCCGCGCAACTTGCTTACCGCCTGCGCGTCGACCGCGCCGCCCTGGTTGCCCCAGGCCGAGCGCACGAACGTCAGCACCTCGGCGACCTCCTTGTCCCCCAGTTGCTCGCGGAAGGCCGGCATACGGTAAGCATCAGGCACTCCAGCAGACACTACCCGCTGTGAACCGTTCAAGGTGATATTGATCGCCGACGCGTCTTCTTTGGCTAAAGCCGACGTAGCCCCGGCCAGTGGTGGCATCCACTGCGCCTGGCCCTTGCCGTCCAGGCCATGGCACGACGCGCAGCGGGTCACGTAGGTGTGCGCCCCGGGGGTGTCCAGCCGCTCGGCAGCCGACACCGCCTGGTACTGCCAGGGCGCGCCATCGCGCTGAGGGTCACCGGGCAGCGACTTCAGGTAATGGGCGATGGCGGCCAGGTCGTCGTCAGTCATGAACTGGGTGGAGTTGTTGAATGCCTCGGTCATCGAACCGAATACCACGGCATGGCGGTTGCGGCCGGTCTTGAGGAACTGGGCGATTTCAGCTTCGCTCCAGCACCCCAGCCCCGTGTTGTGGTCCGCACGCAGGCTCGGTGCATACCAACCATCGAGCAATGCCCCGGCCAGGTACGCTGTGCCGCTGTCGTCCAGGGCCTTTTCGTTGAACGCCAAACCACGCGGCGTGTGGCAACTGCCGCAGTGGCCAGGGCCCTGGACGATGTAGGCACCTCGGTTCCACTGCGCGTCCTGCCCCGCCTGGGCGGTGTACGGCGCGGTCGGGGCAAACAGGCCGTTCCACAGCGCAATGGGCCAGCGCAGGTTCAGCGGCCAAGGGATATCGCTGGGCAGGTTGGCTTGCTTGGCCGGCTGCACGCCGTGCATGAAGAACGCATACAGGGCCTTTACATCGTCATCGCTGAGTTTGGCGTACGAGGGGTAGGGCATGGCCGGGTACAGGCGCCGGCCACCGGGTGCCACGCCGTGGCGCACGGCGCGGTCGAAGTCCGCCAGGCTGTAGGCGCCGATGCCAGTGTCGCGATCGGGGGTGATGTTGGTGGCATGAATGGCCCCCAGCGGGGTGGCCATTTGTAGCCCGCCGGCGAACGGTTGGCCCTCTGGCAGGCTATGGCAGGCGACGCAGTCGCTGAGCCGGGCCACGTATTCGCCACGGCTGACCAGCGCTGCGGCGGCGGTGTCGGCCTGCGCGTCGGTGAACGGCGAAGCGGGCTCGCGGGTGACATACCAGGTCAGCAGGCCCGCCGCGATCAGGCACGGCAGCGCCAGCCAACCAGCGGTTCTTGCGAAACGATGGGTCATGGGGCAATCCTTGTGCGTCAGCTGAAGGTGTGGCGGCTCATTGGCAGGCTGCGTACGCGCTGGCCGGTCAGTTGCGCCACCGCGTTGGCCACTGCCGGTGCGACTGCGGGCAGTGGCGGTTCGCCAATGCCGCCCATCTTCGCCCCGCTTTCGACAATGCGTACATGTACCCGTGCCATGCGCGAAGGCGGCAGGATCGGGTACAGGTCGTAATTGCGCGCGCGCGGCTTGCCATCCACGTAGACCGCTTCTTCCACCAGCGTCTGCGACAGGCCCAACGCCACCGCCCCATTGACCTGGTGCTCGATGATGGCCGGGTTGACGATACTGCCGGGGTCGATGGCCTGCCAGATATCGTGCACCTTGACCTGTCCGTTCTCCACCGACACTTCGGCGATGACGGCTGCGTGCGAGCCGAAGGGCGAGGCCATGGCCACGCCACGGGCCCGCTTGCTGCCATCTTCGGCGGTGAACGGCCCGCGCTTCCAGCCCCCGGACAAGTCGGCGACCGCGTTCAGCAGGGTGGTCAGCCGGGGGTTGTCGCGCAGCAGGTGCAGGCGCAGTTCGAACGGGTCCTTGCCACCTTTGTCGGCCAGTTCGTCTAGAAACGACTCATAGAAGAAGTCGTTCAGCGAGTTGCCCACCGAGCGCCAGTAGCCAAGCATGGCCGGGCCTTTGACATAGACCTGGGCAATCCGTTTGTTGGCGATGGCATAGGCCTTGCCCGACAACCCCTCAAGCGCGGTGGGGTCGACCTTGTCGCCCTGCTTGCCCGCCAGGGCCTCGGTCGGGCCTTCGGTGGCGCTGACCGCTTCGATGGCCACCGGCAGGCCGTCGGCATCGAGCCCAGCGCGGAACTTCACCACGGCGACCGGGCGCAGTACATCACGCAGAAACTCTTCTTCGCGGCTCCAGATCAGTTTGACTGGCCGGCCCACCGCCTTGGCCAGGGCAATGGCCTGCGGGTAGGGGTTGGCCGATTCGTACAGGAAGTGGCGGCCGAAGAAGCCGCCCAACAGTGGCGAGTGCAGGTTGATCTGGCTGGTTTGCAGGCCGGTGCGTTGGGCGATGTCGTCGCGGAACATGTCCGGGGCCTGGTTGGGCAGCCAGACATCCAGCGTGCCATCGGCATTGAAGCGGGCAAGGGCCGACGGTGGCTCCAGCTGGGCATGGTTCAGGTACTGGTTGTGGTAGCTGGCCTCGACCCGGGTCTTGGCGTTGGCCAAGGCACCCGCTACATCGCCTTCGTTTTCTTCATCTCGCGCCGGGGCATCGACCGTGGCCAGGTGCTCGCGCCAGCCGTCGCTGGAAAAATCAGCCGGCATCGCCCGTAGCGTGCTGTCGGCGGCTGGCTCTTGCCAGTCGACTTGAAGGGCTTCGACGGCGCGCTTGGCGTGCCACCAGCGTTCAGCAACCACCGCTACCGCCCCTGGCAACTGATGCACCGAGTGCACGCCGTTCATGGCCTGGACCTGGCCTTCGTTACGCAGGCTGCCAACGGTCATGCCCAGGCGCGGCGCATGCTGCACGGCGGCGTGGAGCATGGCGTTCACCTTTATGTCGATGCAGTATTGGGCTTTGCCGGTGGATTTGTCGTAGGCATCCAGGCGCCGAACCGGCTTGCCGATCCAGCGGAACTGGCCAGGGTCGCGCAGCTTGACGCTGGCCGGGTCGGGTACCGGCAGGTCCATGGCCCGCTCGGCCAGTTCGCCGTAAGGCACCGAGCGGCCGCTCGTGGTATGTACCACGTTACCCGGGGTGCTCGACAGTTCGGCCACCGGCACCCCCAGTTTTTCGGCGCCAGCCTGCAGCAACATGGCCCGGGCGAGGGCGCCCAGGCGGCGCATGGTGGGGTAGCTCATGCGTACCGACATGCTGCCGCCGGTAATCCGCATGCCGTTTTCCATCACCACATAGGCTTCGCCGGGTGGCGCACTTTCAACCACGAAGTGCGCGGGGTCCACGTCCAGGTCTTCACCGACGATCTGGGCCATGGCGGTGAACGGCCCCTGGCCGCCTTCCATGAACGGGCTGAGCAGGCGCACCGTACCGTCTGGGCGAATTTCCAGAAACGCCGGCACTTGGGTGCCGCGTTCTGCTGTGGCCACGGCGGCGGCTTGCACCCGCGGCATGCTCACCGGCAGGCCGAAGCCCAGCACCAGGGCGCCCACGGCAGTGCCGGCGAGGAAGCGACGGCGTGACAGGTTGACCGTTTCGCCGCGCTGCAGGGCGAGCAGTTCGGCAGGGGTATCGACGGGTGTGTTCATCAAGCCTGCTCCCCTTTGGCCAAGTCGTGCATGGCGGCATGGATGGCGTTGTAGGTGCCGCAGCGACACAGGTTGACCATGGCTGCGTCGATCTGCTCGGCGCTTGGTTTGGGCGTGTGCTTGAGCAGCGCGGTGGCCGCCATCACCTGGCCGGACTGGCAGTAGCCGCACTGAGCCACCTGGTGGTCGACCCACGCCGTGACCACTCGTTGGCCGACCGGGTCGGCTTCGATCGCTTCGATGGTGGTGACCTCGCGGCCGACCACGCCGGCCACCGGGGTGACGCAGGCACGGACCACGTTGCCGTCGACCAGTACCGAACACGCGCCGCACTGGGCCAGGCCGCAGCCATACTTGGTGCCGGTCAGCCCCAGGTCATCGCGGATCACCCACAACAGGGGCGTGTCGGCGTCCGCCTCGACCTGGTAGGTCTTCTGGTTGATGCGTAGTTCCATGGTTCACCTGCCAGTCATCGGTTGTTGTCGCGGGGTCATGTCGGGTGGGGAATACATTGTTCCCCGGTGGGGAAACGCTAGCACAGGCCAGCGGCCACCGGTTTGAAGCGGGTCGAAGGTTCAGAGAATCAGGCAAGTAATTCGTTGGAATGCGCAACTGGGCAGCCAGGCAGGACGTACGCGGTAAAAACCCGGATAATGCCGGCCAATTTCGTCTTGCACGCTTAAATCACGGTAATCCCGCATGGAAATCAAGGTTAACTTTCTCGACAATCTGCGCCTCGAAGCGAAGTTCGACGACTTCACGGTGATCGCCGACCAGCCGATCCGCTACAAAGGCGATGGCTCGGCCCCGGGCCCGTTCGACTACTTCCTGGCGTCTTCGGCCTTGTGTGCGGCTTACTTCGTCAAGCTTTACTGCCAGACCCGCGACATACCGACAGAAAACATCCGCCTGTCGCAGAACAACATTGTCGACCCGGAAAACCGCTACAACCAGATCTTCAAGATCCAGGTGGAACTGCCCGAGGACATTTCCGAAAAGGACCGTCAGGGTATCCTGCGTTCCATCGACCGCTGCACGGTGAAGAAAGTGGTGCAGACCGGCCCGGAGTTCGTCATCGAGGTGGTCGACAACCTCGACGCCGATGCGCAGGGCTTGCTGATGCCGGTGTCCGATACCAGCACCTGCATCCCTGGCAAGGACCTGCCGCTGGAGCAGACCATCGCCAACATGTCGGGCATTCTCGCCGGGCTGGGGATGAAGATCGAGATCGCCTCATGGCGCAATATCGTCCCCAATGTGTGGTCGCTGCACGTTCGCGACGCGCAGTCGCCCATGTGCTTCACCAACGGCAAGGGCGCTACCAAGGAGGCCGCACTGGCCTCGGCGCTGGGCGAGTTCATCGAACGCCTGAACTGCAACTTCTTCTACAACGACCAGTTCTGGGGCGAAGACCTGGCCAATGCCGCGTTCGTGCATTACCCCGACGAGCAGTGGTTCAAGCCCGGCCCGCGCGACGCGCTGCCGGCCGAGATTCTCGATGCGCATTGCCTGGAAATCTACAACCCCGATGGCGAGCTGCGTGGCTCTCACCTGTACGACACCAACTCGGGCAACACGGCGCGCGGGATCTGCTCGCTGCCGTTCGTGCGCCAGTCTGACCAGCAAGTGGTCTACTTCCCGTCCAACCTGATCGAAAACCTGTTCCTCAGCAACGGCATGAGCGCTGGCAACACCCTGGCCGAGGCGCAGGTGCAGTGCCTGTCGGAAATCTTCGAACGGGCGGTGAAGCGTGAAATCCTCGAAGGCGAATTGTGCCTGCCGGATGTGCCGCACGAAGTCCTGGCCAAGTACCCGGCCATCCTTGCGGGTATCCAGGGCCTGGAAGCGCAGGGCTTCCCGGTACTGGTCAAGGATGCCTCGCTGGGGGGTGAGTTCCCGGTCATGTGCGTGACCCTGATGAACCCGCGCACCGGTGGCGTTTTCGCCTCGTTCGGCGCCCACCCAAGCCTGGAAGTGGCGCTGGAACGCAGCCTTACCGAACTGCTGCAGGGGCGCAGCTTCGAGGGCCTGAACGACCTGCCGCAACCTACCTTCGAAAGCCATGCGCTGACCGAACCGAACAACTTCGTCGAACACTTCATTGATTCCAGCGGGGTGGTGTCGTGGCGTTTCTTCAGCGCCAAGGCCGACTTCGAGTTCGTCGAGTGGGATTTCTCTGGCCACGGCGCAGACTCCAACCAGCAGGAGGCCGCCACGCTGTTCGGCATTCTGCAAGACATGGGCAAGGAAGTGTACATGGCGGTGTACGACAACCTGGGCGCCACAGCCTGCCGTATCCTGGTGCCAGGTTATTCCGAGATCTACCCGGTCGAGGACCTGATCTGGGACAACACCAACCGCGCCCTGGCGTTCCGTGCCGACATCCTCAACCTGCACAGCCTCGACAGCCGCTCGCTGAAACTGCTGCTCAAGCGCCTGGACAACTGCGATGTCGATGACTACACCACCATCACCACGCTGATCGGCGTGGAGTTCGACGAGAACACTGCCTGGGGCCAACTGACCATTCTTGAGCTCAAACTGCTGATCTGCCTGGCCGTACAGCGCTTCGAGGAGGCCAAGGAGCTGGTCGAGGCGTTCTTGCAGTTCAACGACAACACCGTCGAGCGTGGCCTGTTCTACCAGGCGCTGAATGTGGTGCTGGAGGTGCAACTGGATGACGAACTGGAGCTGGGCGACTACGAGGCCAACTTCCGCCGCATGTTCGGCAATGCGCGCATGGACGCGGTGCTGGGCTCGGTTGACGGTAGCATCCGCTTCCATGGCCTGACCCCGACCAGCATGAAGCTCGAAGGCCTTGACCGGCACCTGCGGTTGATCGAGAGCTACAAGAAGCTGCATGCGGCGCGCGCCCGCTTCGCCTGATAGCGGCTTTAGACAGCGTTGAAGGGCACCGGCAACCCGATGCCATTCAACGTGCCGTCTGTGCCCCCCCCCCGGACCAACTCGAACCAGGCGCTCATGGCCGTGGCCAGTATCTGTCGCTTACGCCGCGCTCAAATGAAACGAGTATGTATTTCTGCCACCCTATCCATGTCGGCCATTTAGTCTTGGCCTGTAGGATATTTCTGTAGTTATCCTGCTTTTCATAAAACTTTTGTTGTTTTTTTTGGGTGGGCTCCTGAAGTTGGCGCGGTGCCGCCTGTCCCCAAGAGCTACTTGCTGCTTAAGTTGTAGGAGTCTTCCTAATTTCTCGTTTGGGCTAGCGGGCTATTGAAAAAAGAGTCATGGTTAGTCGGGTGATCCAGTCGGATTCTACCTCGCGTTCATGTTCGTCGAAGGGCCTGCAGTATCCTGCTTAAACTGTTCTGGCTTTCAGTCGATGAATTCAGTTCTCGAGGTCACCTGCGTTCAGGAGGAACCATGGCTTCAAACAGTTTTCAGAATGAGGTGCCCAAGGCACGCGTCAATATCAAGCTTGACTTACATACTGGCGGCGCTCAGCGCAAAGTAGAGCTGCCGCTAAAACTCATGCTCATGGGCGACTACAGCAACGGCAAAGAGCAACGTCCGCTGTCTGAGCGGGTAAAAGTCAATATCAACAAGAATAATTTTGACAATGTGCTTTCTGAGTTTTCGCCAAGCCTGCAATTGTTTGTCAAGGACACGCTCGCCAACGATGGGGCTGAAACGCCTGTCGAGTTGAGCTTTCAGCGCATGAAGGATTTCGAGCCCGAACAGGTCGCGCGGCAGATACCGCAGTTACGTGCGCTGCTGGCAATGCGAAACCTGCTGCGTGAGTTGAAAGCCAATCTCCTGGATAACGCCACGTTCCGTGTTGAGCTGGAACGCATACTCAAAGATGAAGCATTGAGTGACGCGTTGCGTAAGGAGTTGGCTGCGCTTGCCCCTCAAGACGAACGCTAGGCAACCATCATTTCGACCGACCGGAAGCGAACCCATGTCCGAAGAGCAATCCCCTGCGCAATCGCGCGGCGCCGCTGTGCGAGTGAAAGACAGCCAGAATGTTTATCACGCCCTGTTTGAAAGAATAAATCTCGAACCCCTTGATCACATGGGCGGTATCGACGCCTACCAGAGTGTGGAAGTGCTGTCCGATGCAACGCCCAATGAGCGTGTCACTGCGTCGGTCAGTGTCTTTCTTGAACGGCTCAAGCACGTCTCCCCCAAGCTGGAGCGCCTGGACAGGGCACTGCTGGATGAGCATATTGCCTCGATCGATGCCCAGATCAGCAGCCAGCTGGACGAGGTGATGCATCACCCGGACTTCCAGCGGGTCGAGTCGATCTGGCGAGGGGCGAAGTCGTTGATCGACCAGACGGATTTCCGTCAGAACGTGCGCATCGAGTTGCTGGATGTCAGCAAAGAGCACCTGGCTCAAGACTTTGAAGATGCGCCCGAGATTGCGCAAAGCGGTATGTACCTGCATACCTATACTCAGGAATACGATACGCCGGGTGGGGAGCCTATCGCGGCAGCAGTCTCGAACTACGCGTTTGGCCGTAGCGCGCAAGACATTGCACTGTTGCGCAATATCTCTAAAGTCGCGGCATCTGCCCATATGCCATTCCTGTGCTCAATGGGTCCCGCATTCTTTGGCAAGGAAACCATGGAGGAAGTGGCCGCGATCAAGGATATCGGCAACTATATGGACCGCGCCGAGTACATCAAGTGGCACGCCTTTGCCGAAAGCGATGATGCCCGTTATGTAGGCAGCACGTTGCCTTGCACTTTGGGCCGCCTGCCTTATGGGCCGGATACGAACCCGGTTCGGCTGTTCAACTATGAAGAGCGCGTGAAGGGGCCGGATCACAGCAAGTATCTTTGGGTCAGTTCGACGTTCGCGTTTGCAGCCAATATGGTCAAAAGCTTCATTGCCAATGGGTGGTGCGTACAAATTCGAGGGCCGCAATCAGGGGGTGCTGTGACCAACCTGCCCATCCACCTGTATGACATGGGTACGGGCAGCCAAGTCAAAATTCCTTCGGAAGTGATGATTCCAGAAACACGGGAGTTCGAGTTTGCCAATCTTGGCCTGATTCCCTTGTCGTATTACAAGAATCGCGACTATGCGTGCTTTTTTTCGGCGAACTCAGCGCACAAGCCCGCGATTTATGACACGCCCGAGGCCACGGCCAACAGCCGCATCAATGCTCGGCTGCCTTATGTATTCCTGCTTTCTCGTATCGCGCACTATTTGAAGGTGATCCAGCGGGAAAGCATCGGTACGACCAAGGACAGGCGCCTGTTGGAGCTGGAACTGAACAGGTGGCTAAGTGGGCTGGTCACTGAAATGACCGATCCCGGCGATGATTTGCAAGCTTCTCATCCGCTAAGGGAGGGGAAAGTAATCGTCGAAGACATTGATGACAACCCAGGGTTCTTCAGGGTCAAGCTGTTTGCCGTGCCGCATTTCCAGGTTGAAGGCATGGACATCAACCTGTCATTGGTTTCGCAAATGCCCAAAGCCAAATCCTGACAGCGAACCGGGGAGTTATTAACCGTGAAGATCGATCGGCCCCTGTGGGCGTCCGGTGTGGTGTTGTCTGCGCAGCAGTTTCAGCAGCAGGCCCGCTTTGAATCGTGGACCAATCAGGCAGTTGCTGCGCTGGCATGGGTCCATCCGTGGGGCATTCGCGCAGTTGCGTTCGATGCAGACGCACTGCAGCTGGGTAAACTTCTGGCTACGCGGCTACAGGTGTGCATGCCGGACGGAACGTTGATTGACACGGATCGACTGGATCGGCTGCCCGGTGCCCTGGAGCTGGCCAGGGCCTTGCCTGACGACAATCAGGCTGCAACGGTGGTGCTCGCCTTGCCGCTTGAACAGGCCAACGGCAGCAACTGTGTGTTCGAAGGCGGCAGCGTTGAGGGCCCTGTCAGATACCGCCAGGTGTGGCGGGACGTTCAGGATCTCTACACCGATGAAGTGCAGCCCATCAGCGTGCTCGAACACGCGTTGAGCTTGCGCCTGCAGGGTGATGACAATGCTGATTACCTCACCTGCCCGGTAGCGCGCTTGCTACGGGATGGGCGCGGTGGTTGGGAGATTGATCAGGCCTATGTTCCCCCGCTGCTGAAGTTTGATGCTCATGCGGGGCTGTTGCTTCAGCTGGACAATTTGCTGACTCAGTTGTCCGCCAAGCGTGAGCGGTTGATGGGCATGCGCCGGGAGAGCAACCAGCGCATGGCGGATTTCGCGGTCGCAGATGTGACGTTGTTCTGGTTGCTCAACGCACTGAATACCTACCAGCCGGTGCTGGCTGACCTCAAGGCACACCCTGGCCGGCACCCGGAGCAGGTGTACCAGCAGTTGGTGAAGTGTGCAGGGGCGCTGCTGACGTTTTCGCTGGACCAGAGCGTCGAGGATATCCCGGCTTATCAGCATGCAGACCTGGAGGCTGTGTTTCCACCGCTGATGCGTACGCTCTCCACCCTGCTGGAGGCAAGCCTGCCCTCGCGTGTGATAGCACTGGTGCTGGAGGCGCGTAGTGCCAACCGTTGGCAGGTGACCCTCGGCGATCCTCGGTTGCTGGAGCCGGAAGGCGCTGACTTCTACCTGTCGGTGCGCTGCCGATTGCCGGCTGTGCAAGTGCAAAGCCAGTTCCCCCGGCTGTGCAAGATAGGCTGCCCAGATGATGTGGATCATCTGGTCAATGCCGCACTCGATGGCGTTCCCTTGAAACCCCTGAGCCATGTACCAGCGGCAATACCGCTGCGTTTGGAGAACCAGTATTTCGCGCTGGACCTCAGTCATGAAAAAGGCCGTGCCATGTTGGCCGATGGCGTTTGCGCGCTCTACGTACCGAGCGTTTTTCAGGACGCCAAACTTGAACTGTTTGCGGTGCTGCGCTCATGACGTTCGCCCAGCATAACCACGGTGCGGCCAAGCTGGATATCGACGCTTTGCTGCAGGACACCTACTTGTTGGTGGTCGAGTTGCGGCACGGTACAGGGGCGCACAGTAGCCCGGAACTCTGGTCGCGTTGCGTAGCCGATGTCGAGCATGTTCGTACCTCGCTTCAGGAAGAGGGCCTGGACCGTCGCAGCATCGAGCTTATCAGTCACGCGCAATGTGCCTTGCTGGATGAGACGGTACTCGCTTGTGCCGAAGGCCAGGCCCATGAGGATTGGGCAATGGAAACCTTGCAGGCCAGGTTTTTCAGTAGCCACCAGGCGGGTGAATCGCTTTATGAGGACATGCGCACGGTGCTGCGTGAAGCCTCTGCCCACCCTTATGTCTTCACGGTTTTTCAGCGGGTGCTGATGCTGGGTTTTCTGGGGCGTTACCGTGATGTCAATCACCCGGAACGGCAGCAGTTGGTGGCTGCAATCAATGCGCAGGTTCCCCCTCTTGATACAAGCCAGTCCCTGGTCACCCAGGCAGGGGGCACTTCGCACGTGCCGGTCTGGGGTTGGCTGCAGTCCCCTCTGGTTCATGTGCTGGCCGCATCTGGCCTGCTGATAGGCCTGTGGTGGGGGCTCGACCATACGCTGGGTCAGGCTGTGGCCTCGCTCCTGCCGGTGCAGGGGTGAGCGGGATGTTGCTCAAAGCGAAGCAAGGGCTGTGGTTGTGGGCCGGTGCGCTGTCCTTGTTGCTTGTTGCCATGCTCCCGCTGGCTACCGAATGGCAGGTCACGTTTGCCGTGGTCGTTACGGGCGCAGTATGGGCGGTGTGGCGGCGATGCAAGTGTGTTGCCCGCGAGGCGTATGAACTGCAATGGGCCAAGGGCGCCAACTTACCTGCAGGGTCCTACCGCCATCCGATTGTTCTGGTCGTTGGTGATTGCCTGGCTGAGCTGTTTGGTCCGGTGCCCGAAGCGCAATGGGCGCTGCGGGTAACGGGGGAGGGGTGCTACGTGCGAGTGCCCGAGGTGCAGACGCTACCCGCGACGGTTGCCAGCCTGCGGCTGCACAGGCCTGAGTGGAACGACCAGCTGAGTGTCATGTGGGTCGTGGACCCTGCCGTCCATACAGATGCCGCGGTGCTGGCGAATGAGCTGCGCAGCGTGCACCGCCAGGTTGTGAGGTTGCGCGAGCGTGGTAGCCCGCTGTCGCTGCTGGTGGTGGGCTATTTTCAGCGTGGTTCCCACACCACGGCCTGGTTCAGCTGGGCCGCCGCCAGGTCGGGCGTGCACGTGCATGAGGCAGGTATGTGCATGAGCCTGGCTGAATGGCAGGTATCCGCCACGGAACCACATTCCTGCGCTGCCCGGCTGCGAGATGCGGTGCATTTGAACGCTGCTGCTGGCTGGTTGAGCAATGTCTGTATGCCTGAAATGCAGCTGCGGGCTTCTGCCAAGGCGATCGCAGCCGCCACCGTCGTTGCCGTTGCATGGGTTCCGACTTCTGGCAGGCACCCTGAAAACAACCTATGGCACCGCTGGCTGCAAGAGCGAACCGGCCTCTGCTTTGAACAGGGTGGAGCTGATGACGCCTATGGGTCGTTCCCGTTCCCTGACGCTCTGCTCCACTTGCTGCCGCGCAGTGCTCGTAACAGGAGGCCACCCAGAGCTCTGTTGCTAGGGGGCTGGCTGTTTGTGCTGGCAGCCTCCATCGCGCTGGTCAGTGCTGCCTGGCAGAACACACTGCTTGTACGCCAGGTTACCGATGACTTGCGGCGCTATGGCACTGCTTCGATGAGTGTCGAGCCGAACAAGATGCTCCAACGCGAGACCGCGCTGGCTGTACTTCACCAGGATGCCCAGCGCTTGGACCACTACTACCGGCAAGGTACGCCCTGGTCGCTGGGCCTTGGTTTGTACCAGGGTGAAAAGTTACGCCCGTCATTGCTGGCTGCCATCAACGGCCACCGTATCCCGACGATGCCTCAGGCTTCGCCCGAGAGGCCCCAGATGGTACGCCTGAACAGCCTTTCGCTTTTCAGCAGTGGCAGTGCGCAGCTGAAACCGCAGTCAACCAAGGTTCTGGTCACAGCGTTGGCGGGCATCAAGGCTCAGCCAGGCTGGCTGATCGTGATCACAGGGCACACGGATGCTACCGGCAACGATGAAAACAACCTGCGTTTGTCCCGTGCCCGTGCGTCTGCGGTTCACGACTGGATCCAACACATGGGCGATATCCCCAGCAACTGCTTAGCGGTGCAAGGCCTGGGGGCCAGCCAGCCCATTGAAAGCAATGACACTGAACAAGGACGTTCGGCCAATCGCCGAGTTGAGATTCGCCTGGTACCGGAGGCGGGGGCTTGTCAGTCCTCGACTGCGGGCTCAGGCCTGCAACCCCTGTCGCATTCCGCGACCTCCAACTCCTGAAAGAGGATTTTCAAAATGGCTATTCCTGTTTACCTGTGGCTGCAAGACGATGGCGGCGCCGATATCAAAGGCTCGGTGGATGTTCAAGATAGAAACGGCAGTATTGAAGTCGTCGCGCAAGATCATAATCTGTACATTCCAACTGATAATAACACTGGCAAATTGACCGGCACGCGTATCCATACCCCATTTCTTTTCACGAAAGAAATTGATGCGTCTTCCCCGTATCTCTACAAGGCTGTAACAACCGGCCAAACGCTGAAGGCGGCGGAGTTCAAGTGGTACAAGATCAATGACGCAGGCCAGGAGGTTGAGTACTTCAACACCAAACTGGAAAACGTGAAAGTCGTCAAAGTTGCACCGAAGATGCACGACATCAAAGATCCAAAGAAGGAAAAACACAATCACCTGGAAGCGGTTGAATTGCGTTACGAAAAGATAACTTGGACATTCAAGGATGGAAATATAATCCATTCGGACTCGTGGAATGAGCGTACTACCGCCTGATGAATTCTGGCCGTTCACCTATAAAGGCTGACGGCTCCCGTGTATTGGGTTGAGCGTCCGCGCGCGGGCGCTCAGCCCAGTACACCTCGGTTACAGATACGTCTCCTCATGACATTACGTTGACCATCGACGACAAGGATGCCCGCTATGGCACATGATCCTACCCGTTTGCTTCGCCGTCTCAACGCCTACTGCACCCAGGCACTTACGGCGGCAGCGTCACTGTGTCAGGCACGTGGGCACAGTCATATCAGTATCGAGCACTGGTTGTTGAAGTTGTTCGAGCAAGGAGAAGGTGATCTGGTCGTCATTGCCCGCCGGCATGGCTGGGATATGGAAGCCATGTGGCAAGGATTGCTTCAGTACTTCGATACCTTGCCGCGCAGCGTGCTCAGCAAGCCCCAACTTAGCACCCAAGTACAGCAACTGATCAGTAGTGCCTGGCTTCTGGCGTCGATGGATCGCGACTGTGACCAATTGCGCTCGGTGCATTTACTGGCCGCCCTGGTTGAAACACCGGACCTGCTCAAGTGCTCGGTGGCTTGGCCTCTATTGAGTGTAGGTGCAACGCAACTGCAACAGGTTGGAGCCTTGCTTGAGCGGGACTCTGAAGAAAGCCAGCCGGTGCAGACTGTAATGTTCAACCCGGCGGTGGGGCGGACGATCGAGCCCACAACCCACTCGGATGGCGATGTGGCGCAGCCCGCGATCCTTGATCAGTACAGCCATGACTTAACCGCCAAGGCCGCCGCAGGGCACATCGATCCCGTTTTCGGCCGAGACAATGAGATCCGGCAGGTGATCGATGTACTGAGCCGTCGCCGCAAGAACAACCCCATTCTGGTCGGTGATCCGGGTGTCGGGAAAACCGCCCTGGTCGAAGGGCTTGCCTTGCGCATCGCCAGCGGGGATGTCCCCGACAGCATGAAGCCGGTGAGGATCCGCACGCTGGACCTTGGGCTGTTGCAGGCAGGGGCTGGCGTCAAGGGCGAGTTCGAGCAGCGGCTCAAGCGCGTGATCGAGGCCGTGCAGCAATCGGAAACACCAATCCTGCTCTTCATTGATGAGGCGCACACCTTGATCGGGGCCGGCAACCAGGCGGGGGGCGCCGACGCCGCTAACCTGTTGAAGCCGGCCTTGGCCCGGGGCGAGTTGCGCACCATCGCGGCCACCACCTGGAGCGAATACAAACAGTATTTCGAACGGGATGCTGCGCTGGAGCGGCGCTTCCAGATGATCAAGGTGGACGAGCCGGACGATGCCAACGCCTGCTTGATGTTGCGGGGGCTCAAAGCGCGTTATGCCACCCATCACGGCGTGCATGTGCAGGACGCCGCCGTACAGGCGGCGGTCAGCTTGTCCCGACGTTTTCTGACGGGGCGCCGCCTGCCTGACAAAGCAGTGGACCTGATAGATACCGCCTGCGCACGCGTTCGCATGAGCCTCGATTGTGAGCCGCCGGCGCTGGTTCAGTTGAAGTCGCAGCAAACAGCCCTGGCTGCGGAGCGAACTGCGTTGGAACAGGATGCACAGCTTACGGGCAAGGGGGTTGAGCCCCGGCTGGCGAAGATCGATGCCCAGTTGGTCGAACTGGAGAGCCAGCAGGCCGCTCTGGTGTTGCAGTACCAACAGGAGCTCGAACTCACGCGCCAGTTGCTCGATGCCCGCCAGGCCGAACAGGTCGACACAACGGCCTGCGCGCAGTTGCAACAAGCGCTGAGCTACGTACAGGGGAGCCGGCCGCTTCTGTCGCTCGACGTGTGTGGCCGCAGCGTGGCCGAGGTAATTGCCGACTGGACAGGCGTTCCCCTTGGCAGCTTGCTCAAGGACGAACACGCCAGCTTGTTGAATTTGGAAGCACAGCTCGCCGAACGCGTGGTCGGCCAAGACCCGGCTCTGCTTGCACTGGCTCAGCGGCTGCGCGCCGCCCGAACCGGGTTGACGAACGACAATGCGCCGATGGGCGTGTTCCTGCTCGTCGGCACCAGTGGGATCGGCAAGACGGAAACTGCGCATGCCTTGGCTAGCAGCCTGTTCGGCGGAGAAAAGTCGCTCATCACCCTGAACATGTCCGAATACCAGGAGGCGCACACCGTCAGCCAACTGAAAGGGTCACCGCCTGGTTATGTGGGTTACGGCCAGGGCGGCGTACTCACCGAAGCTGTTCGCCAGCGCCCCTACAGCGTGGTCTTGCTGGACGAGGTCGAGAAAGCCCACCGTGATGTACTCAACCTGTTTTACCAAGTGTTCGATCGCGGCTTCATGCGCGATGGCGAAGGCCGGGAGATCGATTTCCGCAACACGGTCATTCTGATGACCTCCAACCTCGGCAGCGACCTGCTGCACAGTTGCATCGAGCAGCACCCAGCCACTGAAGATGCAGCCCTGCATGAGCTGTTGCGCCCAGTGCTACGTGAGCACTTCCAGCCGGCTCTGCTGGCACGCTTCCAGACATTGATCTTCCGCCCACTGGGGGCCGATGCACTCAAACGCATTGTCGCGATCAAGCTGGGCGAGGTTGCCAGGCGTTTGCAGCGTCATTACGGCCTGCAGTGTCAAGTGGAGGACACGCTTTACCAAGCCCTGGTCGCCGCCTGCCTGCTGCCTGATACCGGTGCCCGCAATATCGACAGCTTGCTGAACCAACAGATTCTGCCGGTACTCAGCCAACAGCTACTGCAGCGCCAGGCCCTTTGCCAGCCAACTCAAACAGTGACGCTTGGGTACTGCGAGCACAGCGGCATCAATTTGAGCTTTACCGATGAACACGAAGCAGCGCTGCTGGCTGGCGAGAGGGGTTGATCATGGCGAAGTCATTACGAGGTTCCGCCCATAACCACTACACCCTTGCAGTCGACGAACTGGATGCGGTCGAGCTCGATGTACTGTCGTTCAAAGGGGAGGAGTGGCTGAGCCAACCGTTCAAGTACACGGTGGCGTTTACCTCTTCCACGCAGGACATTGATACAGCCAAGGTTCTTGGGAAGGACGCCAGTTTTCAGATGGGGTCGTCCGTCGGGGCCGCGTCCCGCACGTTGCATGGTGTGATCACGGGGTTCAAACACCTCTCCAGCTCAAGGGATGAAGCCCGTTATGAGGTAACCCTGCAGGCCCGCCTGGCGCTGCTTAGCCGTGGCAAGCAATACCGGATCTATCAGCATCAGTCAGTGCCGGAAATCGTCGAAAACATCCTGCGCAGCCGCCACCGGTTCGAGGGGCAGCACTTTCTGTTCGACCTGATACGCGAATACCCCAAGCGCGAACAGGTCATGCAATACGGTGAAAGTGACCTTGCCTTCATCAGTCGCCTGTTGGCAGAGGTCGGCATCTGGTACCGCTTCACCCATAACGACAAGCTGTTTATCGACGTTGTCGAGTTTCACGATCACCAGCAGCATTACCAGTTCGACGTCAGCCTGCCGCTGCGCCCACTGTCTGGCCTGGCCAGCAACGGCCAGGATGGCGCCTGGGCGCTGCAGGTCAGCCATGAGGTGGTGGAGCAGCACATCAACGTGCGTGCCTATTACCACCGCGACGCTGCGGCCTTTCTGGAGGGGGACGTGGATCACAGTCGGGGGGCGACGACGACCTATGGCGAGGGCTACCACTACGGCGAACCCTACACCGCGCTGGGTGACGCAATCGCCCAGGATGAGGACCTGGAAAGCGAAAGTGGCTACTTCTACGCGCGCCTGAATCATGAACGCTTCCTCAATGGGCAAACCCGCTGCAACGGCGTAAGTAGCAGCGTGACACTCGCCCCAGGGCAAGTCGTCACCATCACTGATGGAGCACCAAAGGTCTTCGAGCCTGGGGTCGTCATGACGCATTTGACCGTCGAGGCCGCTCGGGACCGTAGTCTGGAAGTCACCTTCGAAGCGATACCGTACTCAGAGTCGATCTGCTTTCGGCCACCACTGCCGAGCAAGCCGCAGATTGCGGGCACAGTACCGGCGCGGGTTACCAGCACCCAGCAGAACGACCCCTATGGCCATATCGACCTGGAGGGCCGGTACCGGGTGAACTTCCTGTTCGACCGGGACAGTTGGAAAGCCGGAGAGGAGAGTGTCTGGCTCCGATTGGCTCGACCTTACGCCGGCGATACCCACGGCCTGCACCTGCCGTTGATCTGCGGTACGGAAGTGGCAGTGGCGTTTGAGCAAGGCGACCCGGACCGGCCCTATATCGCGCATGCCCTGCACGATAGCCAGCACCCTGACCATGTCACGCTGCGCAACTACAAGCGCAACGTGCTGCGTACACCTGCGAACAACAAGTTGCGCATGGACGATACGCGCGGGCAGGAGCACATCAAGCTCAGTACTGAACACAGTGGGAAGAGTCAGCTGAACCTGGGGCATCTGGTGGATGGGGGCCGCAAAGGGCGTGGAGGAGGAGCTGAGCTGCGAACGGATGGGCATGCAGCTATCCGAGGTGGCAGCGGTGTCTTCATCAGCGCTGACGCGCAGCCTGGCGCCCAGGGCAACATGCTCGACATGGCTGCCGCGTTGGAGAGGTTGGATCAGGCCAAAGACCAACTGGAGGTACTGTCTAATGACGCCCAAGCGAGCAAGGCGGAGCCCGCAGATGTCCAGGCTCAATTGGATCTGCTCAAGCAGGACCTGAGAGAACTCAAGTCCTCGGTGCTGTTGCTCAGTGCGCCGCAAGGTATCTCGCTGACCAGCGGCGGGCACCTGCAACTGGCTGCTCGGAAGAACATGATGCTAAACGCCGGCGCTCAAGCCGACATGAGTGTGGTCAAGCGCTTGTTCGTGGGTGTGGGGCAGGGGCTTAGTGTGTTTGTTCGCAAGTTGGGTATCAAGCTTATTGCTAACCAGGGGCCGGTGAGTATTCAGGCGCAGAACGATGTACTGTCGCTAATGGCGCGGCATGGGTTGGAGATTGCCAGCACCGAGGATGAAGTCCGGATTATTGCCAAGAAAAGAATAACACTCAATGCGGGTGGCAGCTACATAGCGATTGATGCTTGCAGTATTGAATCAGGCACAGAAGGTGACTACCTGATCAGATCAGCGCACTTTGAACGATTAAGCGCATCATCAAAAGGTATTGCAATTGCCAGTTTGCCGATGAAGGTGATATCGCAGCAGAAATTTGATGAGCAATTTCAACTTTTCGATGAGAAAGGGAAAAATCCATTAGTAGGAATGCCATATAGAGTTGTCAGCGAGTCTGGTGAAATATGGGAGGGTGTGACTGATGGGCAAGGGTGTACCGAACGAATAAGGACTTCAAAAGAAGAAGCCTTGTCGCTCGATTTTGGTAGGGAGATAGTGAACAAAAATAATTAAAAGAGCAGTCAGCGCTAGCACTTTGTTGGCTCAGTGGCCTGTGCAACGGTTTGATGATTTTCTACGGTTCTTTAAATCGTGCAAGTGGGTGGCATTAGTTGTCTTAATTGCGCGGTCTGTTCGGGATGTTTTTCTGGTTTGCGTATTAGGTATGTGAATTTGGTTAGGTGGCTGGTCGAGTTCGAGAAGTTATAATTTGAGAGGTCGTGATGCAGCAAGTTTCTCATGGTGCAAGTAGTAATGCTCGAGATGGCAGCCTTGTCAGGGTGCTCTCTGCGGGTGAAGGTTTATCTTGGGTGCGCCCGACTGAAAACTCTATATTTAATCTGACAGCTCAGGCCGAGCTTCCAGAGATTAATTTTGAGGTTAAGGGGGGTGAAGGAAATGATCTGAGTTGGTCTTGGAGTATTGAATGGGAAGCGAAAATTAGCGGTCTTAGAGAGCGAGCCCGTAAGAATAGTATCTTGCAGACGTTTAGTCAGTCAGGTTCCTTTGTTACGCGCAACAATGTATGGCTCGCGGAGTTTGCGGGAGAAGTTTTAGGCGGGCAGCTAACTGTTAGTGTGTCGAATGGGCGTGAGAGTATAAAGCGAACCGTTAACATCAAAGGCGTGAATCCTTCTAAGGAGGTGGTCGCTCAGTACGTTGCTGAGATGGAGGATCTGGTAGGTTTCGATAAACTGTTAGAGCAGGAAACGAATACCAAGCATTTTATCAATTTAGATGGTGAACCAATCGCCGCTTTTGACAAAGGATATGGTATTACGCAAATGACTAACCCTGCTCCGAGCTACGAGCAGGTATGGAACTGGAAAGCAAATATTCTGGGTGGGTCAACTATATACAAAGAAAAGGTCGCGGCAGCAAAAAAATATCTCGGTCAGCAAGGTAGAGAGTACACGGATGACCAATTAATGCATGAGATATTTAGTCGTTGGAATGGTGGCTCATATCATCAATGGGATCAAGAGGCAGAAGTATGGATTAGAAAGAAAAATTTATTATGTGACTCTGCGACTGGAAATATTGGTTGGTCTATGAGTAAAGATAAAAATGAAGGGAAGACAGAGACTGACTTGCATGAGAGAGATAAAGGGAAGTACAAGGATGGCGGTAAGGGGCAGTCAGCGGATCATCCGTGGCAATACAGCGGGGTTTGTTACGCTGATCACATCCTTAAAGAGTAAAGGAATAGCTGCCTTTGCAGCTTTTTACTTTGCCGTGGCATGTGTCACTGTTTCCGCAAGCGAACTGCCTTGGTTTGAAGCGAAGGATGGCAAGGTAGTGGTGAAGACGAGGGCAGGCAGTGAGCGAATATTTAAAGTGCCTGTAGAAGTCAGGGGGGTATTCTTTGATGGCGTGCAGCACTGTGTGGGTGGTAATGGATATATTTCTGTTCTTCAAGTTTCGGATTCCAACCCAGGCAACCCAGAGGGGGGGTGCGGTTCGGGTGCTGAGGTGTGGCTTCAGATAATGAGAAGCAATGGCGAGATGAGTTCCAGAATTTTGGTGAGCAGTTGCCTAGAGTCCATTTCGTTGGCTAGCCAGAACTCAGGGCTAGAAGAGCAAGAAAATGACTTTTCATCAATTGAGTGGAACAAAGATGGATTCTCGGTTGAATGGTTTGGCAGGAAAGATAGTTATGGGCGCTCATTGAGTTCTACGCATTATAGAGAGTGTGGTGAATTATTTTGTGCTTCGGATGTGCTTGAGTGAAGTGAGGTCGAATAAGTGTGTTCTTATACAGTTTTAGTGTTGTGGTCATGAAAGGAATAATTCGAGTGGGAGATAAAAATACAGGCGGTGGTGTAGTTCTATCCTCCTCGTCATCAATGATGTTCAACGGTATTCAGGTCGCTCGTGAGGGCGATCCAGTACATTGCCCAGTGGTCGGGCATGGGAACACTGCAGTTGCAGAAGGACGTCAGAATTTTATAGACGATGGTATCCCGGTTGCTTTTGAGGGAAGCCGTTGTGGGTGTGGATGCACTTTAGTATCGTCCTTGATGAGCGCTGGGGTAAATGGATAATGGCTGTAGGGCTTGAGGATGTTCCAGGGATGGCTCCAAGGCCGAAACGCCCCCGTTTATTACTCTGGTCAAGTGTTTTGCTTGTTCTCGTGCTTGTAGGTTTGTTATTTGACTTGTTGTTTCCGGATTATTGGGGGCGAGGTGGCAGCCTGTGGACAGTGTTTAATTCCTCACTTTTGGTCTGGATAACATCCTTCTGTGTGCGGGGGCTGACTTATATCTATCAGGTCCGCCTTGCTGATGGCTGGGACGATGCGCGAGCTCAAGATTTGACGCTTAGATTTCAAAAAGGTCGACGCGCTTTACAAGTGCTTGAGGCTCGGATGTGCACGGCCCTCAGCCCTAAGGGCGGAATAGACGAACAGCGAATGGCGGGCTTGATGTCAGGTGAGAAAGTGATTAGAACTCAACCTTTCAGGCTGGATGGTACTGCAGTGCGCCATAGTCGTTTATATAGCGGGGGTGATGCTGATCCTGAGAGTGTACTAATTGAAGCTCTTACGGTGGTTTTATGCGATCTAGCACACATCTTGTCAAAAATGCCAGATGACCTAGTACTCAATTTTTTATTGGAGTCCAATAGTGAACTGGAGGAGGGGCAATTGCGCCGGATCTGGCAGTATGTTTGGAGGCAGTCTGGGATAAGGCAGTCCTTAGTGGCTATTGATAACTCGGGTTTAGACGCTGTAGATAAATGGCTAGATCAAGATTGTGAGCAAGATGCTCTTCTCCTTGTAGTGGCATTTCAGTTTCTTCCGGAGCAACCCAAGGGAACTGCTGAAGTTGTAACAGGCCTGCTGCTTGGAGGCAGTGGGGCTCCGCGCTACCATACTCCGATTGCTTTTGTACATCGCCCTGAATTGATACGAGGGACCAGTTGCGACGCTAATCATTACGCGCTGCAGGCGTTAGGTTGGGTACCTATAGAGGCCTCATCAGTTGAGCATGTATGGCGTGTGGGTGTTGATGTTGACATGAGTTCATTGGTAGCAATGATGCTTGCGAGCGCACGGTTGCCAGATCGCGCAGGTAACAATGTGCATGATCTGGATTTGCTTCTCGGACATGCAGGTATCGTTGCCCCTTGGTTGGTAATCACTATCGTAACACAAGCTATTCAGTCCGGGGCGGGCGCGCAGTTCGTTGTCAATGGAGACGTTTTTTCTGAATCTGATTTGTGGGTGTTTGTAGTTACACCTGTCTCACCACTTTCTCACTAGGAGTTCTTATGGATAAGAATCGAATGGGGGTGGTTGCGTTAATAAGTGCGCTAGTGTTTATTTTGTTTCTGATGCTCTGTGGATTGCTATTTATTCGTTTTGACTCAGATGGCGGATTTTTCGGTTTGAGCAAACACCAAGAGTTATTTTGGTTGATCTTTGTCGTCGGTGTTTATGTGTTGTTTATCGGGGGCGGCGGCTGGATTTTAATACGTCATATAGGCGGGGTGGCTTACGCCCGCCTAGTTGTAAAAACAAGCGACTTTGCATCGAAGAGCAAACCGGTTTTCGTTTCACAGGATGATAAGAGTCCTGAGAATATCGCTAAAATTCGCTCGCTCTTGCACCAGCGTTACGGTTGGTTCTGGCGCCGAAAGGTGTATTTGCTATTGGTGGTTGGAGGGCCCTCAGAGGTGAACTCCATCGCACCTGGGTTGGTCGATAAGCTCTGGCTGGAAGCGCGAAGCGTCGTATTGCTTTATGGGGGGAGCGTTTCAACTACTCTAGACACTCATTTGCTCGAAAAATGGCGACAGCAGTTCGGTTGGCGAGGTATCGATGCGCTGGTATGGGCCCTAACTGATCGTCAAACCGACGATCGCATTCCAATGAGTAGCGGTTTTCGCCGACTGCAAGACCTAAGCCGCTTTTTTGGTAGGACACTACCTTTGCACCTGTGGCGCATCTGCGAAAGTGACTGGGAGCAGTCAGAGCGTAATGTGACATCGATCGGTTGTGCGCTGCGTGGCCGGCTATCTGTTGCTCACTGGGATGAACGTGTGGGCGACCTGCAACGCAGGATGCGCGAACAAGGTTTGGCGCAGATGCAGAACTGCATGTCCCACGACTTTCTTCTGCGGCTCGCTCGTGACCTGCAGGTTGAGGGTGCTGGTCGATGGTATCGCTTGATTGAATCCCTCTCAGGAAGAGCCACGCCGGGCATCCAGATTCGTGGTGTGTGGTTCAGCTTGCCCGCTCAGAGTCCAGAACCGGCGTCAGCAATAGAACACCACTGGCCTGGGGATCCTGCCTGGTCAGGAATCCTCAATGACCGTTCTGCCCGTACCCGACGTTTAGGTTGGCACCCAGTCAGAGTCGCCTACGTTTTTCTGCTGGGCCTAGCTTCCATTTGGGGCATGGGCTTGTTGTTGTCCTTTGCCAGCAACCGTGTCGAAGTCGGCCGAGTGGAGGCTGCATACCGGACGCTCCAACATCCCCAAACCGGCAGTGACCCTTCGCACGCCCTGGCCGAGCTGGTCCGTGAACTGTCCCGCCTGAGCTACCGCAACGAACACGGCGCCCCCTGGCACCAACGCTTTGGCCTGAACCGCTCCGATGACCTGCGTGAGGCGGTTTGGCCACTGTATGTCGACGCCAATGACCGACTGCTTCGTGACCCGGCCGTGTCCGACCTGGAGAGGCAACTTACCGCGCTGGTCAAGCTCGCACCGGGCAGCCCGGCGCGCGCCGAGCGTGCGCAGCAGGCCTATGCCCAGCTCAAGGCCTACCTGATGTTGGCCCGCCCGGAAAAGGCCGATGCAGACTTTCTGGCCGCCACTGTGGGCGCCAGCCAGTCAGCCATGTGGCGCTTCTACGCCGAGCATCTGCCCGATCATCCGGAGTGGGCAATCAAGGCCAACCCCAAGTTAATTGGCCAAGTTCGCCAAGTACTCATGGCTGAGCTGGGGCAACGCAACGCCGAAGCCACGCTGTACCAACACGTCCTCGACACCGCCGCTAATCACTATGCCCCAATGGGCTTGCAGCAGATGGTCGGTGACACGGACGCGACCTCCCTGTTCACCAGCCGCGCGCAAGTCCCCGGCGCGTTCACCCGCGAAGCCTGGGAGGGCCAGGTCCGCATGGCTATTGACGACGCGGCCAATGCACGGCGTGAAGAAATCGACTGGGTATTGAGCGACAACGTGAACGATGTCGCGGACGAGCTGAATCCTGAGCAACTTAGAGAGCGGCTCACAGCGCGCTACTTCAGGGACTACAGCAGTGCCTGGCTGGCCTTTCTCAACAGCCTGCGTTGGCAGCAGAGTACAAGCCTGCATGACGTGATCACCCAATTGACGGTGATGAGCGATGCCCGCCAGTCGCCCCTGATCGCCCTGATGAACACCTTAAGTTACCAAGGCCAGGCAGGTATCCGTGGTCAGGCGCTGGCCGACTCACTGATCGAGTCGGCGCAGAAGCTGGTCGGGCAGAAAGCCGCACCGATGGTCGACCAGCTTGTTCAAACCTCGGTCGGCCCACTCGACAGCACGTTCGGCCCACTGATGGCCTTGCTGGGCAAAGACCCCGAAGGCCGATCCGGCAATGAGCATCTGAGCCTGCAAGCCTTCCTCACCCGCGTCACCAGCGTGCGACTGAAGCTTCAGCAGATCACCAATGCCCCAGACCCGCAGGCCATGACGCAAGTGCTGGCGCAAACCGTATTTCAAGGCAAGGGCGTCGACCTGACCGATGCGCAGGCCTATGGCAGCCTGATTGCCGCAAGCCTGGGCGCCGAGTGGGGGCCTGTGGCCCATGCGTTGTTCGTGCAGCCGTTGGCGCAGGCCTGGCAGCAGATCCTGCAGCCATCGTCCGCAGGCCTGAACCGGGATTGGCAGCGCGCCATCGTCGATGAGTGGCACGCCGCTTTCGACAACCGCTACCCCTTTGCCGCTTCCAGCAGCGATGCATCGTTGCCCATGCTCGGGCAGATGATTCGCGCCGACTCCGGGCGCATCGAGCAGTTCCTCAACAAGCAGCTCAGCGGCCTGGTACGCAAGGAGGGCAGCCGCTGGGTCATCGATCCTCGGCAGAGTCAGGGCTTGCGTTTCAACCCTGCCTTTCTGGAAGCAATCAACCAACTCGGCCAATTGGCGGATGTGCTCTATACCGACGGTGGCATGGGCATGAGCTTCGAACTGCGCGGCAAACCCGTGCAGGATGTGGTGCAGACCAGTTTCGTGCTCAACGGCGAGAAGCATCATTATTTCAACCAGCGTGAGCGCTGGCAGCGCTTTCGCTGGCCAGGGCAGGGTGACCACCCCGGCATCAGCCTGACCTGGACCGGTATCCATGGCGGCGAACGGCTGTATGCGGACTACCAAGGCACCTGGGGACTGATACGCCTGCTGGAGGAGGCCACTGTCACCCCGCTGGATGACGGCGACAGCCGTTTTCGGGTGGTACTGAGCGCGCCGGACGGCCTGGGCCTGACCTGGCACCTGCGCACGGAGCTGGGTGAAGGCCCGCTGGCACTGCTCAAGCTGCGTAGTTTCCGCCTGCCCAACGACATCTTCCTCGTGGACGATGCGCGTTTCGCCCAGAGCGGAGGCCCGCAATGAGCCTTAAAAGTCTGGTCGCCAGTTGCCTACCGGATCGCGATGCACTCGCCTTGGCCCGAGAACACAGCCAATGCTGGGAAGCCTGGCTGTCCCCCATCAGCGTTGATACGCCCGTGGGTGAAGACCCCGGTTATGACGACGATTTCCAACGCATGCGCGAAGAGGTCAACCGGCTGTCCGGTGCAGATGTAGAGTTGGTCGCACAGCTTGGGCAACGGTTGCTGCAACATGCCTGCAAAGACTTGCGCGTAGCGACGTATTACCTGTGGGCCCGCCTGCACACCGATGGGGAGCCCGGGCTGGCAGACGGCTTGAGCCTGCTGGCTGCGTTGCTGGAGCGGTATTCTGCGGACATCCTGCCGGCGCGCCCCAACAGCCGAAAAATGGCCTTGGAGTGGCTCGCCGGCAGCCGAGTGCTGGCCAGCCTGTCGTTGTACCCCCAGGTGGTCAAGGCCGAGGCCCAGCGCACCGTGGCGGCGCTAGTGTGGCTGGAGCAGGGCTTCAGCGCTTGGCCAGAAGACCAACGACCATGCCTGGACGGACTGTACACCGCGCTGTCCGCTCGCCTGGCAGTGGCGGGTGGTGTGGATGCGATCGTTCCGCAAACCAGTAGTGAATCTGCGCCAACTCATTCGGCCACCCGCCCGAGTTCGTCGTCGATCAAGTCCGGGCGAGACTTGCTGGACAGCGGGCGGCAGTTGGCGACCTACCTGCGCGAGCAACCCGAAGGCTGGCTGGCGGCCCATCGGCTGATGAAGAGCTTGCGCTGGGACACCGTGCACCAAGTCCCGCCGCAAGACGCACAGGGCATAACCCGCCTGGCGCCCCCACGTGGTGAATACCGTGTCCAGCTCAAGCGCTTGCACGTGCAGCAACGCTGGGGTGAATTGATCGACCAGGCCGAGCGCATGTATGCCGAAGGCGTCAACCACTTCTGGCTGGACCTGCAATGGTATCTGCACCAGGCCTTGAACAAATCTCCACACCCGCACAGTAGCTGGGCAGCCGTCATCAAACATGACCTGAACACGCTGCTGCAGCGCTTGCCCGGGCTAGACACGCTGTATTGGCGCGATGGCTCGGCCTTCGCAGATGAAACCACACGCGAATGGATCAACCAGCACGTCAGCGACAGTCGCGGCGCGCAATGGCTGCCTGCTGCAGCCTCGGCAACCCCCATGGCCAGTTGCGACATCCTTGCACTGGAACCCGAGGCGCTGGCGCAAGCCGATGCTGAGGGTGTCGAGCAGGCGCTGGCCTGGCTGGCAAACCGGCCGGATACGCAGGCCGGGCGCCAGCGCTGGTTGCTGCGCCTGCTGATGGCGCGGGTGGCCGAGCAATACGGCAAGGCCGAACTGGCGATTCATTTGTTCACGGAGCTGGATACCACCGCGCACCACCACGCATTGACCGACTGGGAGCCCGAGCTGATCTTCGAGGTAAAGGCGCGTTTGCTCAAACTGCTGCGTTTGAAGGCCCAGCGCAACGATGCCGACCGGCCGGCCCTGGCACGGCAGATGGAGCGGCAGCTGGCGGCGTTGGTCGCCATTGACCCTGTACGTGCTGCGGTGCTGTGCAGCTAACTCACATTGATCAGGACCCTGTTTTGAATAAGGACAACCCAACCCTGCGCTACTTCGATGCCGAGATGCGCTACTTGCGCGAAGCGGGTAAAGAGTTCGCCCAGGCGTTCCCGGACCGTGCCGCGCAGCTGAACCTGGACAAACCCGGCGCGCAAGACCCCTATGTGGAGCGCCTGTTCGAGGGCTTCGCGTTTCTGATGGGGCGCCTGCGTGAAAAACTGGACGACGATTTGCCCGAACTGACCGAGGGGCTGGTCAGCCTGCTGTGGCCGCACTACCTGCGCACCATACCCTCGCTGGCCATCGTTGAGCTGATGCCCGATGTGAGCCAGATGAAAAGCAGCGAAACCCTTGCCAGGGGCTTTGAGGTGCTGTCTCAGCCAGTGGGGCCACAACGTACCCGCTGCCGCTATCGCACAACACAGGCTCTGACACTACAACCGCTCCAGCTGGGCGCCGTACGTCTGGATCATGAACCCGACGGGCGCGCAGTGCTGCGCCTGCGTTTTGTCCGTGGGGACCTGGCCGACTGGAATCGGCTGGATCTTTCCCGACTACCGTTGTACTTGAATGCTGATGCAGCGTTGGCCAGCGCACTGCATCAAGCACTGACCTTGAAGGTAAAAGCACTGTACGTGCGAATACCGGGCGAGGCAGAGCGCCAGCGACTTGACGCCCGTTTCAAGCCCAAGGGCTTCGCCGACGATGACCGTCTTTGGCCCAAGGGCGACAGTGCCTTCAGCGGCTATCAACTGTTGCTTGAGTACTTCACCTTCCGTGAGAAGTTCATGTTCGTCACACTGTGTGGGCTGGAGTCGTTTGCGATCCCCGCGCAGGCCCCGTGGTTCGAACTGGAAGTGGTGCTCGATGAAGCGTGGTCGTACGCCTTCATACCCAATCAGGATCACATTCGCTTGCACGCGGTGCCAGTGATCAACCTGTTCCCACTGGAAGCCGACCCACTCAACCTGGACCCGCTGCAAAACGAGTACTTGCTTCGCCCGATGCGGCTGCAGGACGGGCACACGGAAATCTATTCCGTGGACAGGGTGTCCGGTTCGAAGAACAGTGTCCGGCACGACTACGTGCCTTTCAGCAGCTTTCGCCACAAGGGTGGCATGCTCCGCGATGAAGCGCCGGAGCGGTATTTTCATACCCGCCTCAGGCAGGGCGCCAATGGCCTGCATGACACCTGGCTGATCCTGGGCGGGGAAGGCTTTGACAAGGACGTGCTGCTCCAGCGCAACAGCCTGTCACTGCGCCTTACCGGGACTAATGGCCAACTGCCGCGCAAGGCGCTGCGCAGTACGTTGCTCGACGCCACCGCACAGTCCACCCAAGCCGGGCTGCAGGTGCGCAACCTGACCTCACCCACGCTGCCGAGCTACCCGCCGAATCGTGACCGTTTCCACTGGCGAGTGCTGAGCCATCTGGGCTCGAACTTCCTGCCCATGCTCAACAGTGCCGAAGTGCTGCGGGGCACGCTGGCCTTGTACGAGTGGACGGGTAGCGAAACCAATCGCCGTCGCCTGGAGGCCATCGTTGAGGTCAGGCATCACCTTATCCAGCGGTTCGAAAAAGGCTTTCTGCTGCGCGGCGTGGATATTGAAGTGACGCTCGACAGCAATGGCTTTTCGGGGGAGGGGGACATTTGCCTGTTCGGTGAAATGCTCAGCCGCTTCTTCGCCCTGTATGCCGATATTCACTTGTGCACGCAATTGACCTTGATCCTGCAACCTACGGGGAGGTGCCTGCGATGGAGCGAACATCACAGTCAGCGTATTCCCGGCTGAAAGCAGCAGGGCTTTTGCAGGTGCTGCAGGGGCAGGTTGCCTCGGCCAATGTGTATCGCGTGTGCCAGCTACTGGAGCAGGTACTGGTTGATCACCCGCCGTTAGGCAGCACCGCCCATCCAGGTGATGACGGGGTACGCTTTCGGCCTGATCCGGGTATGGGGTTTCCCGCAGGTGAGCTGAAGGCCATTGAGTCTGACGACACCTGCCCCGAACGACCTATCACGATACGAACGCGGCTGCTGGGTTTGTACGGTGTCGATTCCCCGCTGCCAACAGCCTACCTGGACGACATCGCCCAGCGCCGTGAAGGCCACGAAGCCGTTGAGGCGTTTCTCGACATCTTCAACCATCGGGTATTCACCCAGTTCTACCGGATCTGGCGTAAATACTCGTACCCCGCCACATTTCAGGCGGGCGGGGGCGATACCACCTCGCAATGCCTGTTGGGTTTGATCGGGCTCGGCATACCGGGTACGGCCGAGCGTATTGCCACGCCCATGTCACGCTTCCTGGCGCTGCTCAGCGTTATGCGCTTGCCCACCCGCAACGCCGAGGGCATTTCAGCGCTCGTCAAGCTGCTGGCTCCAGGTACCCAGGCACATGTCACCGGCCATTGGCCGCAACGAGTGGTACTTGGGCGGCCAGCCAGCCTGGCAATGGATAACCCGGTCAGTCTCTCCCAAGGCTTGCCGCTAGGCACTGTCGGGCTTGATGCGAACAGCCAGTTGCGCCTGTTGCTGCACACCAATGACCCGGATGAGGCACGCGAGTGGCTGCCTGGTGGCCAGCTGCTGCTCGACATGCAAGTACTGCTGGAGGTGTACCTCGGGTGGCGCTGCACGGCCAGGCTACAGCTTTCCATTGCGCTGCGTCTGTTACCCGTACCGGTGCTTGGCCATACGCAAGTGAGGCTGGGAATGACTGCAGTGCTGGGTTTGCCGGCAGGCGAAGAAGCTACGGACCACACCATCACCGTCAATCTGGGTCGTTATCAAGGCCTGAAACTGAACCCTTGCAACAGGGAGGTAGCGCATGTGGCGTACCACTTCTAAACGCTTCACGGCCGTGGCGTCGGCGATACTGCTGGGCGGCTGCGGCCTCACCCAAAAGGTCGTTGACGGCACAGCCTCCACCACCCACGCGATCTTCTACAAGCAAGTCAAAACACTGCATCTGGATTTCACGGGGCGGGCAGCAATGAATACTGACAGCACCGAGATGAGTGGGTTGTCCGTTCCGGTGCTGATACGGGTCTACCAACTGCGTGATCACCAGGCGCTGGACCGGGCCGCCTACGACGATCTGGTCAGCCACGGCGGGCGTGTGCTGGGTAGTGACTTGTTGAACGAAAAGGCTGTAGTGGTCAAACCTGGTGAAGCGGCTCAGCTCAGTACGCCTTTGCACAGCGAGTCCCGGTACATTGCCGTTGTTGCCTTGTTCCGAAACCCGGACCTGGAGCAAGACGCGTGGCGCCTGACCTTGCAGCGTGATGACCTCGCCCCGGACCAGCCCAGGGTCATTGAACTGGGCGACAACCGCTTGAAGTTGCGCCCGCGCGCCGAGGGCTGAGCACATGACCGAGCCAGGCCCTTCGCTTTACGAAACGCTGCTGCAGCATTACAGCGGCGAGCTGGAACTGCAGCGGGTCAGTGAGGATGACCAACTGACGCTCTCGGTTCTGGACAATCTCCAGCGCATTCTGAACAGCCGCGCCGGAACCCTCGCCCATCTGCCGGAATATGGCTTACCGGATATGGGCACGGTTTTACAAGGGTTGCCGGCCTCGGCCCATGGGTTGATGAATGACATCGTGAGCACCTTTCGCAGATATGAGCCACGGCTTGCAGAAGTCCGCATCCAACTGCTGGCGCAGCGACGGCCGGGCCACCTGGAATACGCACTCGAAGTTCGCATCAACGGCAGTGGCCGGGCCGCCTTCGGGGCCACGCTTGCGCCAGATGGAAGGGTGGTCGTGCGTCACCTGAAGCAGGAAGGCTATCTCACCAAGCCATAGACCTACAGACAAGGGGGCCAGATGACGGCGCTTTTTGAAATGCGGATTCGCCTGGGAGGCGACCCAGGCAGTTTTGATGAGTTCAAGGTGTTGCGCGGCGAGTTGGCCAAGCTTGATCACCCCGCGTGCCCTGACATTGACTGGGTAAAAGTCGAAGCGTTGTGCTTGAGGCTGTTCGAGCGCAATGGGGTGGAGCTGCAGACGGCAGTATCCTTCATCTTGGCGCGTAGTTACCGTGCAGGGCTCGCGGGTTTGACCGAGGGCGTGGCACTGCTCTGTACACTTACGGACGCGTGGCCGCGCTTGTGGCCGTTGCAAGCTTCAGCCCGTATCGATCTCATCGCTTGGTTGTTTGCCCGGTTGCATCCTTTGGTCCGAATGCTGGGGTGGGGCGGAGCGAGCCTGGCGACGTTGGGGGAACTGATCACTGAACTGGGGCAGCTGGAGCGCCGCCTGGAGCAGCTTGGCCACGCCCCCTTGGCCTCGCTGAAGGTGTTCCGACAGCAGGTCAGCAGCGTGATGCAGCGCATGTCGGGAGGCCGCGACGTGCCGATGGCGCTTGCATTGCAACCATGGGGGGCGCCCGCTACGCCAGCGCTTAGCCCACAGATCGCCGCAGTGGTCTCAGCACCACCGGCCTACAGTTTTGTGGTCGAGCCTGTGGTGCAGAAGCGCGCGGTGTTGCCCTGGCTGCTGACACTGACGGTCTGCTGTGTCTTTGCGGGATGGTTCGGCTGGCAAGAATGGGCAGCCAGGCAAGCCAAAGACGCCCCCACGCCTGAGCCCATCCAACTCGATAGCCTGAACCTGTTCGAGGCGGGCAGTGCCGAACTGAAATCAGGTTCAACCAAAGCGCTGATCAATGCATTGGTGGGTATCAAGGCTAAACCGGGTTGGCTGATCGTGATCTCCGGGCACGCGGATGCACGGGGTGATGCGAGCAGAAACCTCGACCTGTCCAGAGCCCGTGCCTTGGCCGTGCGCGACTGGATGCAGCGCATGGGTAACATCCCGGACAGTTGCTTCGCTGTGCAAGGTGTTGCCGCCAGCCAGCCAGTCAGTAGCAATGCTACCCGGCTTGGGCGCGCTGAGAATCGGCGCGTGGATATCCGAATGCTGCCACAGAGCAGCGCGTGCAACGATCTCGCCGACCTTTGACACACGAGGTAGTGCGTAACTGAACATCCAGGCCGTGTGCCAAAAGAAAGCGTAGTTTCGATAGCGGATACTAGAAACTGCTCAACGCCTTGCCAGCGATATAGCCAAAGGTCATGCCCGGCCCCAGGGTAATACCGCCGCTCGGGTAGTGCCCGCCCATCACGCTGTGCATATCGTTGCCTACCGCATACAGCCCGGGAATAGGCTGCGCCTGCTCGTTCAGCACCCGGGCCGCCGCGTCTGTTGCCAGGCCGGCAAAAGTGCCAAGGCTGCCGGGCAACAGCTTGACCGCGTAGAACGGCCCGTTCAGCAGGGGCCGTAGCGAGGGGTTGGGCCCGTGCAAGGGTTCCCCTTGGGCGCGGTTATAGGCTGACACGCCGCGGCCGTGAACGGGGTCCAGGCCCTGGGCCGCATACTGGTTGAACGCCGCCACCGTGCACTGCAACTGCGCCGCATCGATGCCACAGCGCTGTGCCAGCTGGGCCAGGCTGTCGCCCTTGTGCAAGTAGCCACAGCGTTGGTAGATGCGGGTGGGGAACGGAAAGGGTTTGGCCCAGCCAATGCCATAGCGCCGTTGCGCGGCATGGTCGCAGATCAGCCAGGCCTGCGCCGGCTCGCCCTGCGGGGTGGCGGCGAACAATGCATTCATGAAGTCGTGGTAGCAATCGGCCTCGTTGGCGAAGCGCCGGCCATCGCTGCGTACAGCAATGAAACCGGGTTTGGCGCGGTCGATCAGGTGTGGAAAGTGGCCATGACTGCCATCGCGGCGTGGCACCTGCGACACGGGCGCCCAGGCCCCGGCATGGGCACCGCAGGTATCTACCTGGCCACCGGCCTGTTCGCCCAGGCGCAGGCCGTCCCCGGTGTTTTCCCGGGGCGCGGCAGAATAATGCTGGTGACCCTGCGGCGCATGCGGCACCAGTTGCGCAATACGCTGACGATCATGCGGGAAGCCCCCGCAAGCCAGCACCACGCCACGGCGCGCATGAATCACCTGGCCGTCGGCAAACTGTGCGCCGCCGACCCGGCCTGAGCCCAGCAGGCGCGTGGCCGCTTTGCCGGTCAGCACGGTCACGCCCAGATCGAGCGCACTGCGCAGCAGGCGTGCCACCAGCGCGTTGCCATTGACCAGCTGCTGGCCGCGACGGTGCAGCAGCAGATCGCGGCCATGGCGCAGCAGCCGCCTGCCGACATGCATGGCCGCCTTGGGCGAGCGGGTGGCGTTGAAGAAGGCGGCCATGTCGGCGCCCCCGGCAATGCCCATGCCGGCCAGGCTGACAATGTCCAGCGGCGGGCGCAGCTTGTGCAGCCAAGGCCCCAGCCGGCGCCCGTCGTAGGGCAGTGCGCACAGCGAGCGGCCGCCGTGCGCACTGCCGTCACCTGCGTGCATGTCGGGCATGCGGCTGCCGCTTTGAAACTGCACGGCAGTGTGCCGCTGGAAAAACGCCACCATTTCCGGGCCGTGGTGCAGAAACGCCTGTTGGCGCGCATCCAGTTCACTGACATGGGCTTGCGCGCGCAGGTAGCGCTCCGGGGCGTCGCCTGCCTCGACGATGCCCTCGGCAACAGCCAGCGGGTTGCGGGGTATCCACAGCCAGCCGCCCGACCAGGCGCTGGTGCCACCCAGGTGGGTGGCCTTTTCGGCGATGATGACCTGCTGGCCATGGTGTGCTGCGGTGACGGCGGCTGCCAGGCCAGCGGCACCAGCGCCGATGACCAATACGTCGCATTGCAGAGGTTGCATGGCGTTGTTCCGTAAGGGCGGTCAGAAGGGGTGTGCAGGGTTTACTGCAAGGGCGAAAAACCGGTCGGCCGCATCAGCCGTGAGTGCAGGCGCACGACTGCCCCCAGCTCCCGGTTGCGCCGCGAGAACTCCGCCCAGCGTGGGTCCGCCGCCATGGCCGCTCGGCGCGCCATGCGCTCGTCCAGGCTGGTATAGCCCCAGATATGCACCACCTGGTTGACGTCGCCGAACTCGCTGGTGAAAAAGCCCACCAGGTTGCCCAAATGTTCGCTCTGCACCTCCAGCGCGTGGCTCTGGTACAGCGCGAGCCAGTCGGCCATTTTCAGGGGGTCGAGGGTGTAGGTTCTCAGTTCGTAGTACATGCTGGGGTCTCTGTGGGGATGGTGGGCGCCTGCAGGCGCGCAGCGATGTGGTTGGCAGCGAGCCAGCCGAACGTCAGGGCCGGGCCCAGGGTGATGCCGGGCCCGGGGTAGGTGCCTTTCATCAGTGAGTTCATGTCGTTGCCAACCGCGTACAACCCGGCGATGGGCTGACCGTCGCGGTTCAGTACATTGGCATCGGTGTTGGTGACCAGGCCGCAGGCCGAACCGAGGTCGCCGGTGTGGAGGCGGATGGCGTAGAACGGCGCGCGGGTAAGCGGCGCCAGGCAGGGGTTGGGTTGGTGCTGCGGGTCGCCCATGTAGCGGTTGTAGCTGTTGCCGCCTTTGCCGAATGCACGGTCTGTGCCCGTGGCGGCATCACGGTTGAACTGCTCGAGGGTGCGGGCAAGCCCCTCCGGGTCCACGCCGATGGCCTGGGCCAGGGCTTGCGCTGTGGTGGCCCGGTACAGGTAGCCGGCATCGACAAGCGCCTGGTTGTTCACGGGGCTGGGCCGCGCCAGGCCCAGGCCATAGCGGTGCATCGCCTGGCCATCACACACCAGCCAGCAACTGCTGATGCCTTTGGCGAACATGGTCTGCACGAAATGGTGGTACGAGTCGGATTCGTTGACGAAGCGCCGGCCGCTGGCGTCTACCGCAATCACGCCCGGTTTGGCGCGGTCGGTCACCAGGTGCGGGAAACGTTCGTGGCGACCGTCGGCATGGCGCAGTTCGGAAACCGGTGCCCAGAAGAAGTTCGCCGCCAGGCCGTCGCCAACCGCGGCGGCCACTGCCTGGCCAAGGCGCAGTGCGGCACCGTCGTTGCTCGGCGGTGACATGCTCAGGTGCGCGCCCGCTTGCGCTGGGCGGTAGCTGGCGGCCAGCGCGCCAGCGGCGAACCCACCCATGGCGCACACCACGCCGCCTCGGGCCATTACCCGTTCATGGCGCCCGTCACGCTGTATTACCACGCCGGTGACCCTGCCGCGCTCGGTGATAAGCTCCACGGCTGCGCTGTTCAACCACAGTTGCGTGCCACGGGCGAAAGCGCTGGTGGCGAGCCGGGCGACCAGTGCGTTACCGGTCGTCAGCCGCGTGCCGCGCGGGTGCTGCAGCCTGTCCCGCCCATAGCGGGCCAACAGCTTCAGGCAGTGCCACAGTGACCGGGCTGAGCGGCGTATGCTGAGAAAGTGCTGGATGTCCACGCGGTTGACCATCATGCCGCCGAACAGCAGCATGCCGGGCGGTGGCATCTGCAGCGCTTTGAAATGCACACCGAGTCGCCTGCCGTCGTATTCGACCATTTCCAGCGCGCGCCCAAACTCGGTGGCGCCGGGGGCGTGCGGGTAGTAATCCGGCGAGTGCGGGCGCAGGGTATAGCGCAATTCGGTGTGTTGCTCCAGCCAACGCAGCGCCTGGTGACCTTGCTCGATGAAGGCGTCGGCCAGGGCTGCGTCGTAGCCGTCACCAATCACGTGTCTGAGGTAGGTGCGCATGGCCTCGGGGGAGTCTTCGGCCCCCGCCGCGCGCGCCTGGTCGGTGCCGTACAGCCACACGGCGCCGCCAGAAATGGCCGAAGTGCCACCGAAGTGCCCGGCCTTCTCCACCACCAGCACTTTCAGCCCACGGCAGGCGGCCGTAGCGGCTGTGGCAAAGCCGCCGGCGCCACTGCCCAGCACAACCAGGTCGTAGCTGTATGGCGTTGCTTCATGAGTCGGCATGGCTTCAGATCTCCAGCGGCGTCACGCCCATGAAGGCGCCCAAATGGCCGAGTTGGGCAAAGGCCATTTCCGGCCCTGTCTGGATCTTGCAGCCGACCTTGCGGGCGCGGTTGAGCAGCGGGGTGATCTCGGGCGCAGTGACCACGTCGGCTACCAGGGTTTCGGGCAGCAAGGTGGCCAGCAAGGCGGCGGACAATGGCAACTCGGCACGGCTGCCCATTCCAACCGGAGATGCATTGGCCAGCAGGTCGAAGCCTTCGAGCCCATTGAACGCTGTGTGGACCGTGAGCCCGCGGAAGGCAGTGCCAAGCAGGTCGCACAGTGCGCCCAGGCGCTCGCTGCTGGGGTCGCTGAGGGTAATACTGCCGATGCCGGCCTCGGCCAAGGCATAGGCGATGGCGCTGCCGACGCCACCACAGCCGATCACCAGTGCACGCTTGCCCGTTGGCACGAAGCCATGCCTGCGCGCAGCACCGAGGAAGCCGGCGCCGTCAACGTTGTCACCCAGCAAACGGCCGTCACGCTCGCGGCGCACCACATTGACCGAGCCCAGGGCCGCAGCGCGTTCGCTCAGGGCATCCAGGCGCTTGGCCAAGGCCTGCTTGTACGGCACGGTGACCACGCAACCGCGCAGGTTTTGCCAACCGCGCAGGGCACCGACAAAGCTGTCCAGCGCTGCCTCGTGCAAGTCGATGGGCAGCATGGCGACATCGCGGTGGTGGTTGGCGAACCAGGTGTTGAAGTTTTCCGGGGACTTCACCTGGGCGATGGGGGCACCGACGATGGCGACCAGTTCAGTGGAACCACGAATCATGCTGACCTCATTATTGGCGTTGTTGTGGCACCAAGGTTGAGGCAGTACAACGCAGACAACAATGCGCTTGGCGGTGAGTTGATGCGATAATCGCAACCATGCTCCGTTTATCGCATTGATCGGCCCGATTAGCTTCCCGCACTGAGGTAAGGCATGCCCACCCCCGTCATTCATCCCCGCGACCTTATCGCCGGCCTGCAAAAGGGCCTGGCGCTGATGCAGGCGTTCAGTGCCGAGCAGCCGCGCCTCAGTGTGCCGCAAGCCGCCCGCCTGTCAGGCCTCACCCCCAGCGCTGCACGGCGTTTTCTGCTGACCTTGGTGCATGAGGGCTTCGCCCAGACCGACAGCCGTGAGTACTGGCTTACACCCAAGGCCTTGCGCCTTGGGCAGGCCTATGTCGACTCGGCGCAATTGCCGCGCATGCTGCGGCCGATCATCGAGCAGGTGGCGCGGCAGACTCAGGAGCATGTGTCGGTGGGCACCCGCGATGGGGACGAAATCATTCACCTGGTGCGCAGCCGCTACAGCCATGTGACGTCGTTATCGATCCGGCCAGGTTCGCGGGTGCCGATGTATTGCACGGCCGGGGGGCGGGTGTGGCTGGCCTGGCTGGGGGAGGGCGCGCAGGCTGAATACTTTGCGCGCATTGCGCTGCAGGCCTTGACGCCATATACGCAGACTGACCCTGTGCTGCTGCAGGCCGAGTTGCAGCGGGTGAAGGCGCAAGGGTTTTGCATCGTCGACCAGGAATATGAAATCGGCATGCGCGTGCTGGGTGTGCCGTTGCTGGACCGCACCGGCCAGTTGCAGGCGACGCTGACCATTACCACCCATGCCTCACGCTTGAGCATGGATGAAATCCGCTTGCGCTATCTACCGGCATTGTACGAGGCCCAGGCATTGTTGCGGCCGGTGCTGGGTTGAGCCCAGCACCGCAGGCCGCCGGGTCTACAGAGCGTCGGCCATACCTTGGTCTTCGCCCAGGAAGCCGCCACTCTGGTGCTGCCACAGCCGGGCGTAAGTCCCTTGTTTGGCCAGCAGTTCGGCATGCGTGCCTTGCTCGATGATGCGCCCCTCGTCCATCACGATCAGCCGGTCCATGGCCGCGATCGTCGACAAGCGGTGGGCAATGGCGATGACCGTCTTGCCCTGCATCATTTCATCCAGGCTCTCCTGAATCGCCACTTCCACTTCCGAGTCCAGCGCACTGGTGGCTTCGTCCAGCAGCAGGATCGGTGCGTTCTTCAACATCACCCGGGCAATGGCAATGCGCTGGCGCTGACCCCCAGACAGCTTGATACCGCGCTCGCCCACCAGCGTGTCGTAACCACTGTTGCCCTGGCGGTCGCTGAGCTGGTCGATGAACCCGGCGGCCTGGGCATTGGCGGCGGCGGCACGAATCTGCGCGTCGGTCGCATCCGGGCGGCCATAGGCAATGTTGTCGCGAATCGAGCGGTGCAGCAGTGAGGTGTCCTGGGTGACCATGCCGATGGCACTGCGCAGGCTGTCTTGGGTGACCTTGGCAATGTTCTGCCCGTCGATGCGGATTTCACCTTGGTCCACGTCATAGAAGCGCAGCAACAGGTTGATCAAGGTGGACTTACCGGCACCCGAGCGCCCCACCAGGCCGACTTTCTCGCCGGGGCGTATGTGCAGGGTCAAGTCGTTGAGCACCTGGCGCTCGCCGTTGTAGTTGAAACTGACCTGGTCAAAACTGACTGCGCCACCTTTGCTCACCAGCGTGGTCGCATCCGCTGCATCCTGCACCTTGGGGCCGCGGGTCAGGGTGCCCATGCCGTCCTGTACAATACCGATGTTCTCGAACAGCGAAGTGATCTCCCACATGATCCAGTGCGACATGCCGTTGATCCGCAGGGCCATGGCGGTGATCGCGGCTACCGCACCGGCGCCGACCTGGCCCTGGTGCCACAGCCACAGTGCATAACCGCCAGCGCCCATGATCAAGGCCACGACCAGCGCCTGGTTGACGATTTCGAACAGGCTGACCAGGCGCATTTGGCGAAAGCCGGTCTGCTTGAAATCCTCCATGGCGGCACGCGCGAAATGCGCTTCACGGTTTGAGTGGGAGAACAGTTTCACCGTGGTGATGTTGGTATAGGCGTCGGAAACCCGCCCAGTCATCGACGAGCGGGCATTGGCCTGTTCCTGCCCGACCTTGCCCAGGCGGGGGACGAAATACAGCATGGCCAGGCCGAACAACAGCACCCAGGCAATGAAGGGCAGCATCAGTTTCAGGGCAAAACCACCGGCCAGGGCGATGATCGCGATGAAGTACACGCCGATCCCGGGCAGGATCTCGATAAGGGTGAACAACACGTCGCGTACTGCCAGTGCTGTCTGCATCACCTTGGTGGTGACCCGGCCAGAAAATTCGTCGGAGAAGAACGACAAGCTCTGGCGCAGCATCAGCCGATGGAAGTCCCAGCGCAACCGTAGCGGCAAATTGATTGCCAGCACCTGGTGCTGCACCATGGTGCGCAAGGCCACCAGCCCGACGCTGACCACCAGCACGATACCGATGCCCCACAGCACGCGGCTTTCCTCGGGGCTGACCGTGCTGCCCGCCTGCCAGGCGGCCAGCAGGTCCACTACCTGGCCAAGGAAGGCGAACAGCCAGGCCTCATAGACCGATACCCCGGCACTGAGCAATGCCAGCACCAGGATGTAACCACGGGCGCCGCGCGTACAGGCCCACATGAAGCGCAACAGCCCCATGGGCGGCGGTGGCACCTCGTCGGGCGGGAAGGGGTCGAGCCTGCGCTCAAAAATACGAAGCATGCTTGTCTCCGGGCATCTGATTTTGCGTAACCGGTAACCATACAGCACTGGGCGCAATGCGCCTGCCAATAGACACCTGCGGCGCACATTCGATCAAACCGGCAGGCTTGACAGGTATCTGCTTCCCCTACCATTATCCAGCCATCTCCACGCAACGGGCTTGCCAGTATGTCCATGACCAACCACGCCATCTTCGCTTCGGGCTTCGCCCAGGCTGGTGCGTGCGTTGCCGTTGCCAAGAAATCCAAGAAACAGCCGCTCATCTGACCGAGGCGCGCTGTCTCGTCAGGTGGGCTGACGAGACAGAAGGCGCCAGGCAACCCCGCCCGACTTCCTCCACTCTTCGCCTGCTGACGCTGACTTTCGGTCAACATCAGGAGTTTTTGCATGTCGAATTTCCGTGGTATCTGGATCGCCCTCGTCACGCCCATGCGCGCGAATGAAATCGACTTCGCCGGGCTGGAAAAGCTGGTGAAGCATTTGCTCGAAGAGGGCGTGGCCGGTTTTGTGGTGTGCGGTACTACGGGCGAGGCTGCGGCGCTGTCCAAGGCCGAGCAACTGGCGGTGCTGGATGCCGTGCTGGGCTGGGTGGAGCCGGGGAGGGTGGTGATGGGGTTGTCGGGTTACAACCTGGATGAACTGCTGGCCTTCCAGGCGCAGGTCCAGCAGCGGCCGCTGGGCGGACTGCTGGTTCCCGCACCGTGCTATATCCGCCCTTCGCAAGCGGGTATCGAAGCCTTCTTCCGCAGCGTCGCCGATGCGGCCCGCGTGCCGGTGATCGTCTACGACATACCTTACCGTACCGGCGTACGCATCGAGCAGGAAACCCTGCTGCGTATCGTGCGCCACCCGCGCATTGCTGCGGTCAAGGACTGCAGTGGCGACCTGCAAACCACCCTGGCGCTGATCCAGGACGGCAACGCCCAGGTGCTGGCCGGTGAAGACCTGCAGATCTTCAACAACCTGTGCCTGGGGGGCGCGGGGGCCATTTCGGCTTCGGCGCATGTGCGGGCGGACCTTTACGTGCGCATGCTGCGCCAGGTGGACGCAGGTGACTGGGCGGCGGCACGCGGTACTTTCTACCAACTGCTGCCATGGCTGAAAATGGCCTTTGCCGAGCCCAACCCCGCTGTGGTCAAGGCGGCATTGATGCTGCAGTGCCTGATTGGCGATGAGTTGCGCGCCCCTATGCAGGCGTGCACGGCGGCGACCCGGGGTAAGCTGCAAGAGGTGCTGGCCGCACTCGGCGCTTGAGCCAGGGTATCTTCACGGGGGCACGGGGAGTAGCATCAGCCCCATGCGCCTTCACCGCGTCCAGGTTTCCACCGGGTGCCAGTGTAAGAAGGCATCCGCCCCCTTGATTCGGTAGCCATGCCACAGCCATGCCAGACGGTTTCCCAGCGTTGCCCTCGCTTAACGCGCTACGTGTTTTTGAAGTGGTCGCCCGCCACCTGAACTTCCGGCTGGCGGCCGAGGAGCTGGGCGTGACCCAGGCAGCTGTCGCACAACAGGTACGCGGGCTGGAAGCGAGCCTTGGCCTGCGCCTGTTCGAGCGCCTGCCCCGCGGCCTGGCGCTGACCGATGCGGGCCTTGGCTACAGTGCCAGCATCCGCAACGCCCTGGCCATGATCGATGAGGCGACGCGCCTGCTCCGGCCACAGGCTGCCCACCTGACGGTCAGCGTGACCCCGACCTTTGCCTCGAAATGGCTGATACCCCGGCTCGGCGCGTTTGCCGAGCGCCACCCAGACATCGATTTGCGGGTGTTGGCGACCGATCGGTTGTCGCACTTCGGCACTGACAGCGTGGATGTTGCCGTGCGCTATGGCAACCCGGACGTCGGCGCGGGGCTGAACAGTGAGCGGTTGATGGAGCAGCGGATTGTCGCTGTAGCCAGCCCGGCCCTGTTCAAGGGGGGCCACGCGCCCACTAGCTTCGCGCAATTGCAAGCGTTCGTCATGCTGCACGACGCCCACGATTTCTGGCCCAGGTTCCTGGCCGAGTTGTTCCCCCAGCACGGTCAACCCAGCGCCCGGAATCTGCGCTTCAACCAGACCTCGCTGGCTATCGACGCGGCCATCAGCGGGCAGGGCATTGCCTTGGCCAGCCTGGCCTTTGTCAACGAGGACATCGCCGCTGGCAGGCTGAGCCAGGTGTTCGACCATGCGTTGCGGCTCGACAAGTCGTTCTACCTGGTATGGCCACGCAAGCTGCAGCAACCCAAAGCGCTTGGTACCGTGCTGCAATGGCTCAAGGACCAGGCCGGCCCTCGCTGAGCCGGTTCGGCTAGTGGGCGTATTTCCTTGCCCCGGCCACACACATCACCGCCCCCAGCGTGACCACCAGCATCATCCAGCTGACGTGTTCATGCAGCAACACGGCTGCCAGGCCAAGCCCCATGAAGGGCTGCAACAGTTGCAGTTGGCCCACGGCCGCAATGCCACCCTGCACCAGGCCCCGGTACCAGAACACGAAGCCGATCAGCATGCTGAACAGGGACACGTAGCCGAAGCTGAACCATGCAGGGGCGCCTGCCCTGGCCAACACATCCGCGGTTGGCAGGTTGGTGATGGTCAGCAGCAGCATCAGCGGCAGCGCCACGATCAAGGCCCAGCTGATCACCTGCCAGCCCCCCAGCCTTCTTGAGAGGCGCGCGCCCTCGGCATAACCCAACCCGCAAACCAGCACCGCCGCCAACATCAGCAGGTCACCGCTTGCCGACGCTTCGGCGCCATTGAGCAATGCGTAGCCTGCGACCAACCCGGCACCTGCAAACGAGAACAGCCAGAACAACGGCCGCGGCCGCTCCCCGCCACGCAGTACCGCAAACCCGGCGGTGCACAGGGGTAAAAGCCCCACGAACACGATGGAATGGGCAGAACTGATGTGCTGCAGGGCCAATGCCGTCAGTAGCGGAAACCCGATCACCACGCCCAGTGCAGTCACGGCCAACGGCAGCAAGTCAGCGCGTTGCGGGCGAGGCTGCCGCAGCAAGATCAGTACGAGGGCACCCAGCAGGCCGGCGATGGACGCTCTGGCACAGGTCAGGAAAGTGGGCTCGAAAGCCGCCACAGCCACCCGTGTAGCCGGTAACGAGCCGGCAAAGATGGCGACGCCGATAAACCCGTTGATCCACCCGCTTGTTGCTTTTTCCATGGCCATACCCTTTGTTCATTCAGGCCCCAGTACAGCACCGACAGCACGAGGAAGGCCATGTACAATCCAGTACAGTTGAGCCGAACTGTTATGCCTATGAAACCAGTACAGTCGAGGGTGGGATGAGCCGGAACGGAACGCGGATTGATGCGGTGATGGGCGAAATCAAATCGCGGATAGCCTCGCGAACCTATACCCCTGGTGCCAGAATCCCTTCGGTGCGGGCCATGGCGCGGGCCCTGCAGGTGTCGGTGTCTACCGTGCTGGAAGCCTATGAACGATTGATGGCCGAGGGGCTGCTCAATTCTCGCCCGGGCTCTGGCTTTTACGTCGCCGGGCCGGTCGCGCCATTGGTGCTGACCGAACTGGCGCCCAGGCTCGACCGTGAAGTGGACCCGCTGTGGATCTCGCGCCAGTCCTTGGAAACTGCCAGCGACGCGATGAAACCTGGGTGTGGCTGGCTGCCTGCCGCCTGGATGTACGAGGCGGGCATGCGCAAGGCGTTGCGCACCCTGGCGCGTTCCGACACCGTGAAGCTCACCGACTACGCCTCACCGCTGGGGCATCCGCCGCTCAGGCAGTTCTTGTCGCGGCGTTTGGCGGGGACCGGGATCGAAGCCCCGGCAGACCACATCATGCTCACCGAGTCCGGCACCCACGCCATTGACTTGATTTGCCGCTTTCTGCTGCAGCCGGGTGACACGGTGCTGGTCGACGACCCGTGCTATTTCAATTTCCACGCCCTGCTCAAGGCGCACAGGGTGAACATCGTCAGTGTGCCTTACACGGCGGCAGGCCCGGACATCGAGGCGTTTGGTGCTGCCTTGCGTGAGCATGCGCCACGGCTGTACATCACCAATGCCGGCATTCACAACCCGACCGGCGCCAGCCTGTCGCCGGTCACGGCACACCGGTTGCTGAAGTTGGCCGACAGCTCGAGCCTGGTGATCGTGGAGGACGAGATTTTCGCGGATTTCGAGGCCACGCCGGCACCTCGCCTGGCGGCCTTCGACGGGCTTTCGCGGGTCATCCAGATCGGTAGCTTTTCCAAGACCATCTCCGCCTCCATTCGCTGCGGCTACATCGCTGCGCGTGGTGAATGGATCGAGAGCCTGGTCGATCTGAAGATTGCCACCACCTTCGGCGGTGGCCGCCTTGGTGCAGACATCATTTACCAGGCCATTACCGACAGTGGCTACCGCAAACACATGGAGGGTGTGCGCCAGCGCCTGGCCGAGGCAATGACCACAACGGTCGTCAGGCTGCGCGCCCTGGGCATAGAGCCTTGGATAACGCCCCAGGCAGGCATGTACGTGTGGTGCCAGTTGCCCCACGGTAAAGATGCCGCCACGCTGGCCAAGGCCTGCTTGAGTGAAGGCGTGGTGCTGGCCCCTGGCAATGCATTCAGCCAGGCTGGGGCTGCCGGTGATTTCCTGCGTTTCAACGTGGCCCAATGTGCAGATGACAGAATCTGGGAAGTGTTGGCGCAGGCGTTGAGCGGTTGAGAGGTCTAGTGCCCGGCGCCATCCCCGTTGCCCGGCAGGGCGGTGACCCGTAAGGTTCAGTGGCATCTGCTTCAGCAGGTGGCAATGCCAGGTTCATGCTGTGGCGTTCGGATTTTGGATTATCGTTTGGCGCAATCACCAGTCATGGATCAAACGAATATGAGCGATACCCCCCAGGCCAACCGTAGTTACTGGGCAGTTTTCTTGATTTTTTTGCGATTGGGCCTGACTTCGTTTGGCGGCCCCGTCGCACACTTGGCTTATTTCCGGGATGAATTCGTTGTGCGTCGACAGTGGCTAAGCGCGCGCAGTTATGCGGATTTGGTCGCCCTTTGCCAGTTTCTGCCCGGGCCTGCAAGCAGTCAGGTCGGCATCGCGCTTGGGCTGAGCCGCTTGGGCTATGGCGGTGCACTGGTTGCCTGGCTGGGCTTCACCCTACCGTCGGCGATTGCCTTGATCCTCTTCGCTCAAGGCCTGGCCTGCTATGGCGATGCGGTGCCCACTGGCGTGTTGCACGGTTTGAAGGTGGTGGCGGTGGCGGTAGTCGCACAGGCGGTATGGGGTATGGCGCGTAATGCGTGCACCGATACACCGCGCATGGCCATCATGGCGGCAGCGACCTGTTTCGTGCTGCTGCTGCCTTCGGCCTTAGGGCAAGTGGGCGTCATTGGCGTTGCCGCACTCATCGGTCTATTGCTGTTCAAGCCCCAGCCGGGGGCATGCCATGATTCACTGCCCATCAGCATTCGCCGTCGCGCAGGCTTATGTTGGCTGGCCTTGTTCTTGACCTTGCTGCTGGGGCTGCCGCTGCTGGCAACGTTATTCCCCGGCCAGATGCTGTCGATGCTGGACGCGTTCTACCGTTCCGGCTCGCTGGTCTTCGGTGGTGGGCATGTGGTGCTGCCGCTATTGGAGGCGCAAGTCGTGCCATCTGGGTGGGTCGACAAAGACGCATTCCTGGCTGGCTATGGCGCGGCTCAAGCCGTCCCAGGGCCGCTTTTCACCTTCGCAGCCTACCTCGGCGCCTCGATGAACCAGGCGCCCAGCGGCTGGCTGGGGGGCCTGATCTGCCTGGTGGCGATTTTCGCGCCTGCGTTTCTGCTGGTTGTGGGTGTTTTGCCGTTCTGGCAGCGGCTGCTGCGCAACAGCCGCACCCACGCGGCACTGCTGGGCATCAATGCGGCAGTGGTGGGGTTATTGCTTGCCGCCTTGTATCAGCCCGTATGGACGAGTGCGATTCGCGCCCCACATGACGTTGGCCTGGCCCTTGTGGCGCTGGTTGCCTTGATGTTCTGGAAATTGCCGCCGTGGCTGGTTGTACTCTGCAGCGGCGGCCTGGGCTGGCTGTTGGATATCGCCCTTACAGGCTAATTACTGATGGCTGCAATCGCGGGGTGGATTGCCCGGAGCGTTGCGTCACTGCCCCCGCAGCCCTGAAAACATAAATCACCGAAAGGTGCTTGACTGGAGAGAACGATCGTTCTACATTCGCCCCATGAGCAGACCAACGATAGATCACAGAGACCAGATCCTGGCCACCGCCGAGAAACTCATCTACGAAAATGGGATTCATGCCACGGGTATGGATTTACTGGTGAAAACTTCAGGCGTGTCGAGAAAGGGCATCTACAACCACTTCGCTACCAAAGATGATATTGCCGCTGCGGCCTTGGGGGCCCGCGACGTACGCTGGATGCAGTGGTTCAGGACTGAATGCGATAAAGCAGCCACGCCATACGCTCGCATACTGAACATGTTCACTGTGTTGAAAGGCTGGTTCGAGTCGGAGGGTTTTCGCGGTTGTGCATTCATCAACACGGCAGGCGAGGTCGGCGACCCTGAAGATCCCATTCGCCAGATCGCCAAGTTGCACAAGCAGAAACTCTTGGACTACACGCTTGAACTGGCTGAGCAATTGAATGTTCGGCAACCGCCAGTCTTGGCCCGGCAGTTGTTTGTCCTGATCGAAGGCGCTATCACCACGGCGCGTGTCATGGGGGATTATCACGCTGCTGATGATGCCAAGGAAGTTGCGCAACTTTTGCTGAAAGAGTTTGCGCCTGACGTTTGAATGCCTGAAGTTGTAATCACACTTTGCTGCCCAACTCGACTGGAGTCATTACCATGTCCAATGCCCAAACTCGCCCGCCACTTCCACCTTTTACACGTGAAACAGCCATCGAGAAAGTTCGACTTGCTGAAGATGGCTGGAACAGCCGCGACGCGGAAAAAGTCTCGCACGCCTATACGCTGGATACCCAATGGCGTAACCGCGTTGAGTTCGCCACCAACCGCGAAGAAGCGAAAGGTTTCCTGACCCGCAAGTGGAAAAAAGAGCTGGATTATCGCCTGATCAAAGAGCTCTGGGCGTTTACTGATAACCGTATCGCCGTGCGTTACGCCTACGAGTGGCATGACGATTCCGGTAACTGGTTCCGCTCCTACGGTAATGAGAACTGGGAATTCGAAGCGGATGGCCTGATGCACCGTCGCTTCGCCTGCGTTAACGATATGCCTATCAAGGAAAGCGAGCGCAAGTTCCACTGGCCGTTGGGCCGCCGTCCGGATGACCACCCTGGGCTGAGCGAGCTCGGGCTGTAAGTGATCTTCCACCTGATCCTTCCACTTGAAGGGTCAGGTTTTTGTTCAAGTTTTTCCTTCCTGCCATACCGGGCTGCGCGCAGGCGATCAGGCCCGACCTCAGTCATCCAGATTGCGTGACACCTCCCTGGCCAGTTCAATGAAAGCGCGCACCGCCGCGCTCAGAAACGCGTCCCTGCGCCGCATCAGGACTGCTCGCCGCTGCAAGCGCTCCGGCTCCAGCGTGATGGCCACCAGGTCGTCGTGGGCTAAAGCTATTCTGGCAGGCAACAACGTCGACAGGTTGGTCCGGCGAACGATCTCGATCACTGCACCCAAAGCATTGGCTTCCATCTGGACCTTAGGGCGAATGCCATAGGTGCGGCAGTAGCGGTCGATTTGCTCGCGCGTGGCGAACGCTGTGCTGAGCAGTACCAACGACTCGGCGCTCAGGCCTTGCGAGGTGATGGAGCGTCGCCCGGCCAAGGGGTGCTTGCTGTTCATGACCAGCGCGAGCGTTTCGTTCAGCAAGGGGATGGCCTGGATATCCGGTGCATGGATTTCATCGAATGCGATCCCGACATCCAGCTCCCCCGCCAACAGCAGTTCCTCGATACGCTCCTGAGAGACCTCTTTGAGGGTGACGAAGATCTTGGGGTGCTTGCAGTGAAATGCTTCGATCAGCGGCCCGACCAGATAAGTGGTGAACGTCGGCGTTACGGCAACACGCAATGAGCCGCGGCTCAGGTCGCTGACATCATGTATCGCCCTCTTGGCCTCCTGCAGCTCCTGATAAGCACGGCGTGCATAAAGAAGATAGACATCCCCCGCATCCGTCAAACGCGTCGTGCGGCCGGACCGGTCAAACAACTGGGCTCCCAGGCTTTCCTCCAGTTGCCTGACTTGCTGGGAAAGGGCCGGCTGGGAGACATGCAGGGCCGCCGCAGCCTTGGTGAAACTGAGGTGTTCGGCAACGGCCAGGAAGTACTGAATATGGCGAGCGAGCATGCCTGGATCCATAAGGTAATCTGATCCACTGCATAATAAATGAGACTTTTACCTTATGCCATGCGCTGCTTAATCTTTGTCTCACACACAGCGACATTGAGACAGCAGCCATGAAAGCGATCATCGACGGTTTTCTGAAGTTTCAAAAGAACGCATTTCCTGAGCGGGTGAACCTGTTCAAGCACCTTGCCAACCAGCAAGCGCCAAAGGCGCTCTTCATTTCCTGCTCTGATAGCCGACTGGTGCCTGAGCTGGTCACCCAACGCGAGCCGGGCGATCTGTTTGTCATCCGTAACGCCGGCAACATCGTGCCGTCGTATGGGCCTGAGCCAGGTGGCGTTTCGGCCTCGGTCGAATACGCGGTGGCCGGGCTTGGCGTCGCAGACATCGTGATCTGCGGCCACTCCGACTGCGGCGCGATGACCGCCATCGCCACCTGCAAATGCCTCGATCACATGCCCGCCGTCGCCGGCTGGTTGCGCTACGCCGACTCGGCCAAGGTGGTTAACGAGGCCCGTCCTCACGCAGACGGGCCCAGCAAAGTCGCTTCCATGGTGCGCGAGAACGTTATCGCGCAGTTGGCCAATATCCAGACCCACCCATCCGTTCGCCTGGCGCTGGAAGCGGGCCGTGTCACCTTGCACGGCTGGGTCTATGACATCGAGACCGGGCGCATCGACGCCTTTGATGGCAATACCGGCACGTTCGTGTCGCTCGCGCAAAACCCTGAAGTCCACGCCATTTCCCACCACGGCAGGCATGTTGCCTGAACCACCAGCACCTTTACCTACCCAGGAGATTCACCATGATCCAGACTCAAGCCACCCGTACCGCTCGCCAGGAACTGACCGAGCTCATCATCCAGGCCAAGGCCCGCAAGGACCTGTCCTTCGCGCAGATCGTGGACGGTACCGGTCTGTCCGAAGCCTTTGTCACTGCTGCGCTGCTTGGCCAGCATCCGCTGCCTGAAAGCGCCGCCAAGGTCGTAGGCGAGAAGCTCGACCTTGATGCTGAACAGGTCGCACTGCTGCAATCGATGCCGATCCGCGGCGGCTTCTTCGACGGCGTGCCGAGCGACCCTACCATCTACCGCTTCTACGAAATGATGTCGGTGTATGGCACCACCCTCAAAGCGCTGGTGCACGAGAAGTTCGGCGACGGCATCATCAGCGCCATCAACTTCAAGCTGGACATCAAGAAGGTTGAAGATCCGGACGGTGGCCACCGAGCGGTAATCACCCTGGACGGCAAGTACCTGCCTACCAAGCCCTTCTGAACCAGCTTGGCCCGGGGCATCCGTGCGCCGGGTCAACCCCCGACATTCATGACAACTGAGCGTCGACTGGACGCTCAGGCCTTGTTGCGCCTTCCGTACAGGTGATTACCATGAAACTTTTACACGCTTTGTTCCTGAGCAGCCTGGGCGCTGCTGCCATGGCCGATGACCAAGGCATTCGAACTGTACCGGCAACGGTCGAACCCTATCGCTACGCTCAGCACCTGGATATCGCGCACGTTGTGGCTGTTACGCCGGTGCCCAACGTGTGTGAGGTTGTGCCGATGCAGCTGACTTACGACGACTCCAATGGCCAGCGGCATATCATGGAGTACCGCATCATGGGCAATGGCTGTTCGAACAACTGACCCACAGCATCTAACCGAGGATCTCGCTGATCAATGCGCCGAGTTGCTCGCCCTGGGCAGCGCTGGCGCAATTGGTGAAGCTCAGCAGCAGCCCTGAACGGCGGGGAAGCGCCAGATGCCAGCGCGACAGGGCCTGTACCGCGATCCCCTTGGCCAGCAATTGCTCCGCCAGGAACGTGTCGCTTACCCTCTGCGGCAGGCGCAGCAGCAAATGCATGCCGCCTGGGGACCGCTCGACATGCCAACCTTTGGGCAAGCTCCGCTCCAGTGCGCCGAGGGTCAAGGCCCGGCGTTCGTTGTAGAGCCGGCGCATGCGTTGGATATGACGGGTGAAATGGCCCTCGGCAATGAACTGCGCCACCATGGCCTGGGTCATCGAGGGTGAACCGCCGGAAAACAGTGCGTGGGTGACCCGCTCGAACGCTGCAACCTGAGCCAGTGGCACCACCAGGTAGGCCAGGAGGATACCGGGGAACAGCATTTTGCTGAAGGTGCCCGCATACAGCACCCGCCCATTGCGATCCAGACTGGCAAGCGGCGGGAGCGGGCGGCTGACATAGCGGTACTCGCTGTCGTAGTCGTCCTCCACGATCCAGGCCCCGGTGCTGGCGGCCCAGTCCAGCAGTAGTTGCCGTCGCGGCAGCGACAAGGCAATGGACAGGGGGCTCTGATGGCCCGGTGTGACCATGGCGACCTGCGCCGCGCTGGCGTTGGCGATAGCCTGTTCGACGTTCATGCCCTCGGCATCCACTGCCACCCCCTCCAGTTCAAGCCCGAATTGGCGCAGTACCTGGCGCGTGACGGGATAACCCGGGTCTTCAACCCAGGCGCGCTCGCCGTTGCGCAACAACGTCTGCGCCACCAGCGACAGGCTGCTGCGCCAACCGCTGGTGATGAACACCTGCTGGGCCGTGCAAGCGATGCCCCGCGACATCTGCAGGTACGAGGCAATCGCGCTGCGCAGTGCTGGCAGCCCGAGGGGCGGCGGGTAGTCCAGGTCACCCGGCTGCATCCCGCGCAGGTAGCGAGCACCCAGGCGCGCCCAGATCTTGCGCGGGAAGGCATCCATCGCCGGCAAGCCCAGTTGAAATGGCAAAAGCTGTGGCGGGCGCCGCAGGGCGTCCGGGTCCTCGGGACCATCACTGGCCGGGGGCTGCGCTGTCGCCGCGGCTGCGGGCGGGCGCAGCTCAGGGTTGACCACGGTGCCTTTCTGCTTCAGGGCCAGCAGGTAGCCCTCACTGGTGAGCAACGAATAGGCAAGCTCGACGGTGCCACGTGCCACCCCCAGCTCCTTGGCCATGGCCCGCGCAGATGGCAAGCGGTCACCCGGCGCCAAGGTGCCTGCTGCTATCGCGGCGAGCACACGGTTGTAGAGTTGCCGGTAGAGCGGCGCGGCGGAGCGCTCATCGAGCTGTGCGAAGGATCGGGAAGAAAACGTCATCATGGCCTAGTTCATATACCCTTTCTTGGCTCATTCAAATGGGTTGAACGTGGTTCATCATAGCCCCGTCACTCATCGAATGAGCTTTGCCACCATGACGTTCACCCCGACCCCTTCAGTACTGCGCGAGCCTGACCTGGCTGATTCGGGCCTGCGTCATCTGGACGGCGAGAATGACCTGCATCTCGCGTTCCCGGTCATGCAGCAACTGCGCCCGCATCTGGCTGGCGAGGCCGACTTCATCGGCCGCGTCCAGCGTATGCGCGCTGAAGGCTATCGGCTGCTCGGGGGCTTCGGCTCAGGCCAGCTTGTGGCGCTGGCAGGTTACCGCCCTCAGGAAAACCTGGTCTACGGGCGGTTCCTGTATGTGGACGACCTGGTCACCGCCGAAACGCAGCGTGGCCAGCAGTGGGGCGCACGATTGCTGGCTGCCTTGCAGCGGTTGGCCCAGGCCACGGGGTGTGCGCGCCTGGTGCTCGATACCGGGTTGGCCAACACCCGCGCGCAACACTTCTATTCCCGTGAAGGCCTGCACAACAGCGCCACGCGCTTCCAAAAACAGTTCGCTGCGCCTTGAGCGGCAGCACGTCTCTCATCGAGGTAACTTCATGACGTCGTCAGAGCAGCCCAGGGCGCCTTTGCGCATTCTTCGCCTGATCGCCAGCCCGAACGGTCAGGCATCAGAAAGCTTCAAACTGTCCCAGCACATTTTGCTCGGCTTGGCCGTGCAGGCTGGCAGGCGCGGTATCCAGGTTACCGATTTCGACCTCAATGACCTGGCGCCCGTCGACGCCGGGTATGCCCAGGCCCTGGCCAACCCGGGAGGGCCTCAAGCCGTAGCGCAAGACGGCACATTGCACCGTTCCGACGAACTGATTGGCCAGTTGCAGGCCTGCGACCTGCTGCTGATTGCCACACCAATGCATAACTACAGTGTGCCAGCACCGCTCAAGGCCTGGATCGATCACGTGGTACGGGTCGGCATCACGTTCCTGAGCACCGCGGCAGGCAAGGTGGGCGCGGTGGTGGATCGGCCAGTGTATGTGGCCGTAGCCTCCGGGGGCTACATCAGCGGGCCGAATGCCCGCCAACCCGACTTTCTCCGGCCATACCTGTCCGCCGTGCTTGCCACGATTGGCCTCAAGCAGGTGAATTACTTCACCCTCGAGGGCACCGCCAGAGGGGCGGAGTTTCTGCAAGCGGCCAGGGCAACTGCACAGGCTGAAGTGCAGGCGTTCTTCACCGCTTCTTCCAAGCCGCTACCGCAGGGGCAACACGCATGAGTCGCCTGAACTGGTTTACCGCATCGCCTGGGGCCGCCAAGGCCCTCACCGGGCTGCATCAATTCGTGACAACGCAGACCGATCTACCGGCGCCCTTGATTCATCTGGTTTTTCTGCGGGTGTCTCAACTCAACGGCTGTGCGCACTGCATTGATCTGCATTCGCGTGATCTGCTCAAGACAGGCATGTCGGTGGATAAACTGCTGTTGGTGCCGGTCTGGCATGAAGCGCACTACCTGTTCTCGGCGCAGGAGCGCTCGGCCCTGGCCTGGGCAGAGGAAGTGACCCGGGTCAGTGAGACGCACGTATCGGACGAGGCCTACGCGGCCGCGTCGGCCGCGTTCACAGAAAAAGATTTGGTCGAGCTCACCGCGGCCATTGCCGCGATGAACGCTTTCAACCGCATGGGTGTCAGCTTCCGCTTGCGACCGGCCGCTAAAGCATGAGGGTTGGTGGCAGGGATAGTAGTATCGGCAAGGCGCTCAAAGCGCGCGCTGGTTCACCCGGGCAGCGAGTTGTTCCGCGCTTTCCTTGCGCTGCGAATAGCGGTCCACCAGGAATTCCTGGTGATCGCGCAGCAGCACCGTGAACTTCACCAGCTCCTCCATCACGTCCACCAACCGGTCGTAATAGGGCGAAGGCTTCATGCGCCCAGTGTCGTCGAACTCCAGGTACGCCTTGGGCACGGACGATTGGTTGGGTATGGTGAACATCCTCATCCAGCGGCCCAGCACGCGCAGTTGGTTGACCACGTTGAACGATTGCGAACCGCCACACACTTGCATCACGGCCAACGTCTTGCCTTGGCTGGGACGCAGGGCGCCGAGCGCCAGGGGTATCCAGTCGATCTGTGCCTTGAACACCGCAGACATCGCGCCATGACGCTCTGGTGAGCACCAGACCTGGCCTTCCGACCACTGCACCAGGTTCCGCAGTTCCTGGACCTTGGGGTGCTCGACGGGGGCATCGTCTGGCAGCGGCAAGCCTGACGGGTCGAACGTGCGGGTTTCGGCACCGAAGTGCTCAAGCAGCCGTGCGGCTTCCTCCACCAACAAGCGGCTGAAAGAGCGCTCGCGGGTCGACCCGTACAGCAGCAGGATGCGCGGCGCGTGCTGGCTGGCCGGCTTGGCTGCTGGGGGCGTATCGAACAGCGAAAGGTCAAGATTAGGTAGTTGCTCGTTCATGTGGCCTCCCGCTTAAAGCGCACCAATGTGATCCAGCGCTTGCTGGAGTTGTTCGCGTTGCAGCGTGTCGAAGGGCAGGGCGAAGAATGCCTGGCAACGGGCTGTTATGCGCGCCAGCGTGGCGTTGAAAGCCGCGTCGACGGCCGCTTCATCGCCCTCTACATCGGACGGATCCTCCAGCCCCCAGTGCGCCTTCAGTGCCGGGCCGAAGTACACCGGGCAGGCTTCGCCGGCGGCCTTGTCGCACACGGTGACCACGATGTCTGGCGGGCAACCCTCGAATGCCTCGTTACCCTTGCTGCTCAGGTCCTGGGTCGAAATGCCGGCCTGCTGCAGGGTGGTCAGGCTGCGAGGCAACACCTGGCCCTTGGGAAAACTGCCGGAACTGACGGCTTCAAAGCCGTCAGGCGCCAGGTGATTGAACACGGCCTCGGAAAGGATGCTGCGGCAGCTGTTGGCCGTGCACATGAACAGAACTCGCATGGGGGCTCCTCCGCTTGTTGGCGGACTATCAGAGGCTAAGGCGCAGTGCCAAAGCCGAAAGGGTGATCAACAGCACGGGCAGGGTCAGCAAAATGCCAACCTTGAAGTAATAACCCCAGGTTATACGCACGCCTTTGCGCGCCAGCACATGCAGCCAGAGCAGTGTCGCCAGGCTGCCGATAGGGGTGATTTTCGGGCCCAGGTCGCAGCCAATCACATTGGCGTAGATCATCGCCTCGCGCACCAGGCCTTGCGCTTCGCTGGCCTGGATCGACAACGCGCCGACCAGCACGCTGGGCATGTTGTTCATGACCGAAGACAGCAGGGCGGCGATCACGCCGGTGCCCAGGGTGGCACTCCACAGCCCTTGTTGCGCCAGGCGGTCGAGCAGTTGGGTGAGCATGTCGGTCAGGCCGGCATTTTTCAGCCCGTACACCACCAGGTACATGCCGAGCGAGAAAATCACCACCTGCCAAGGGGCCTCGCGCAGCACGCGGCGGGTCGCAATGCGCTGCCCGCGCGCGGCGACCGCGAACAGTATGGCGGCACACACGGCTGCCACTGCACTGATCGGAATGCCCAGTGGTTCGAGGGCGAACAGGCCCACCAGCAGCGCCAGCAACACCCACCCTCCGACCGTGAAGGTGGCGTGGTCTTGGATCGCCTCGCCGGGCGTTTTCAGCGCTGCAACGGTGTAGTGCTGCGGTATGTCACGGCGAAAGTACAGCGACAGTACCACCAGCGTCGCGGCGACGCTGGCCAGGTTCACCGGCACCATCACCGAAGCGTACTCGGCGAAACCCAACCCGAAGTAATCGGCCGAAACGATGTTCACCAGGTTGGAGACAACCAGCGGCAGGCTGGCGGTATCGGCGATAAAGCCGGCGGCCATGACGAAAGCCAGCGTGGCAGCTGGCGAGAAACGCAGCGCCAGCAGCATCGACATGACGATGGGGGTGAGGATCAGCGCCGCACCGTCGTTGGCGAACAATGCCGACACGGCAGCGCCGAGGAGTACGCAAAAGGCGAACAGGCGGTAGCCGCTGCCATTGGCCCAGCGCGCCACATGCAGGGCTGCCCATTCGAAAAAACCGGCTTCATCCAGCAGCAGGCTGATGATGATGACGGCGATGAACGTGAACGTGGCGTTCCAGACGATGCCCCAGACCGCCGGGATGTCGTGCAGCGACACGGCACCTGTGGCAAGGGCGATGACCGCGCCGAGCGCGGCGCTCCAGCCAACGCCAAGCCCTTTGGGCTGCCAGATGACCAGGGTAAGGGTGAAAACGAAGACTGCAATGGCGACCAGCATAGGGTTCTTTCTCGTTGTTGATCAGCAGCAGGCAGAGCCCCGAACAGGGCGGCCATCCATGTTCTGCAGGCGTTGGGTGTTGTGTGCCAACCATTGCTCGTTAGCCTGTAGCGTCGCCTGCAGAACCGCGGCGACCCAAGTGGGCAGGTCCGGGTTGAGGCGGTAATACACCCATTGCCCCTGGCGTCGGTCCAGCAACAGGCCACTGCTGCGTAGCTGGGCCAGGTGGCGGCTTATCTTCGGCTGGCTGTCGTTCAGCGCGCACATCAACTCGCAAACGCAAAGTTCACCCAGGCTGGCGATCAGCAGGGTGGCGCGAGCACGGGTTTCGTCGGCCAGGCATTTGAACACTTCAGGTGGGGTAATCATGGCAGCGTCTGTACATATGGAAATCCGAATATACGTATTTCCATATGTTTTGTCCATGCGGCTTTGTGATCTGCCGCGCGGCCGCACCTTGTCATTTGCCGGGGCTTGAGGCAGGGTCGATGGCAATGACGTCTCTGCCAAAGGAGCCAGCCCATGTCAAAGCTTTATCCCAGTGTCGACCCCGAGGGTTTGATCGAGTACTCGGTGGTGTACACCGACCGCTCCCTCAACCATATGTCACAGGCATTTCAGGGCGTGATGAAGAACATCTCCGCCACCTTGAAACAGGTCTACAACGCCCAGGGCGTGGCTGTGGTGCCGGGCAGTGGCACGTTTGGCATGGAAGCGGTGGCGCGGCAGTTCGCCACTGGCCAGCAGTGCCTGGTGATCCGCAACGGCTGGTTCAGTTATCGCTGGAGCCAGATTCTTGAGATGGGCAACATTCCGGCGGCTACCACGGTGCTGAAAGCCAGGCCGGTGGAAACCGGGCGCCAGGCGGCCTATGCGCCACCGCCGCTGGATGAAGTGCTGGCGGCGATTGCGGCGCACAAACCGCAGGTGGTCTTTGCCCCGCATGTCGAAACGTCATCCGGGATCATGCTGCCCGACGACTACCTGCGCGCGGTGGGCGAGGCCGTGCATGCAGTGGGCGGCTTGTTCGTGCTGGACTGCATCGCCTCCGGCGCGGTGTGGGTCGATATGCACACATGCGCCGTCGACCTGCTGCTCAGCGCGCCGCAGAAGGGCTGGAGTGCTTCCCCATGCTGCGCCCTGGTGATGTTCAGTGCCCTGGCCCTGCAACGCATCGAGCAGACACAGAGCAGCAGTTTTGCCTGCGACCTGAAAAAGTGGCTGCAGATCATGCAGGCCTATGAGCAGGGCGGGCATGCCTACCACGCGACCATGCCCAGCGATGCACTGGCACGGTTCAACGGCGTGATGAACGAGATGCGCGCCTACGGCTTCGACACACTGCGCGCCGAGCAACAGGCCCTCGGCAAGCGGGTGCGCGCCCTGTTGACCGGCAAAGGTATCAAGAGCGTGGCCGCCAGCGGTTTCCAGGCCCCGGGTGTAGTGGTGAGCTACACCGATGACGCCGGCATCAAGAACGGCAGCAAATTTGCCGACCACGGGCTGCAAATCGCCGCTGGGGTGCCGCTGCAGTGCGATGAGCCGGCAGATTTCCAGACCTTCCGCATTGGCCTGTTCGGGCTGGAAAAACTGCAGCATATCGAGCGCACCGTCAGCACGCTGGAGCAGGCGCTGGAGGAGGTGCTGGCGGAATAAGGGTTCCCGCCCACCCTTACAGCCAAGCCGCTTCGCTATTGTCGTCGCCAGACCTCGCCTTGCTCGCTAACCACCCAAGGCTTGTCAGCCGCGTCGATGCACACCCCGCCTACCCAACGCCGGGCAGGGTGCTGGTCGAGCCAGTGGCGCTGGCCGGCCAGCACCTGTTCGGCGAGTGCGGTCAGCCGTAATGGCCGATGGGCCCAGGCGTCGCCCGGGCCTTCGCGCAGTAGCGGGTGGGGTGCATGGAGCAACGGCTGCAGCAGTGCATGGAACATCATGTCGCCCAGATAAGGGAGCGGCTCATCCTGCTGCATCAGTTGGGTAAACACGCGTCCGGCTGGCAGCTCCCCATGCGATGCCAAAGCGCGCAGCAGCAGGCGTTCGGTCAGGCTCAAGCCGTCGCTGGCGCCAGGCAGTTCTTGCAGCTGGCGCGCCAGTGCCCGGCGCAACAGCGGCAAAGGCCGGTGCTGGCGGCCAGCGAGGGCGGCCCAGGCTTGGGGTTCAGCGGCGGTGTAGGCAGCCCAGGCTTGGCGCGCCAAGGTCAGTGCATCCTCACCCAGCGCGCGACGTTGTGGCCATAGCCAGGCCAGCAGATCCGGGGCCAGTTGGCCGATACCGATGAAGCGCTCTACGCCAGGGACCTGGTCGATTTCGATCAGCTCCAGGCGTCGCGGCAAACAGGGCAGGCTGGCGAGCACGCGGATCAGGAACAACTGGTCGTAAGCGTCGGCTTCGCACCACAGCACCAGCTGACTGTCGCCGTTCAAACCGGCCAATGCGGCCTGTTGTGCAGCCTGGCGCGGGGCGACAGCCTCGGCGCTGAGGTTGAACGCTTGCTGTATGTACGCGCCGCGCACCGGCCAGTACTGATCTTCCGGCAGGGCCGGCACCGGCCCCATCACCATGGGGTCGTCGAACATCTGGAAAGCGCCGGCAAACCCCGCAACCCGCAAGCTGTGGGCAATATCGTTACCGCAGCGCCAATGCTGCACAGCGGCTTCGTCATCGGCAGCGAAGCCAGGCTGGCGTGCGGCGAACGCCACGGCATCGGCATGCGCCTTGAGCTTGGGCCAGCTGGCGAAGCCGGCTTCGCGGGCCACCAGCCATTGGGTATCGGCAAGGCGATAATGGGGGCCAGGCAGGCCAAGGGTGCGCAACTGTTCCCGGGCGTCGTCGGCCTGGTGGTGCTTCAGGGCGTTGAGCAAACGCTTGGCGCGTTTGCGCAAAGCGGCAAGATCGAGCAGGCCATGGTGGCGGGATGCATGGATGGTGGGCATGCCAACTCCTTTGAGGCTCGGTCCGCCGACAAGCCTGGAGCTGGTATGGAAACAGGTTATCGCATGGCTCGGGCAACCCCTTTGCGCGGACCGCAGGCGCAGCCAGCGCCAGGGCCCGACTTTACCCGCATCGCGGCTTGGCTGGCAAACCCAGGCTTTCCCTGCCGAGCCCGCCAACGCATGCGCTGCCATGCACCGCGCGGGTTGCTTGGCGAGGCCCCGCATGCAGGCAACATCTGTTCGGTTACCGCCCACAAGCATACCTGAGCACCTCAAGCCGGCGCCGCGCCGCTCCGATAGCAGCACACCCACCGTCGAATCATCGACCAGAAGTGGTGCCAACCAGGAGTACTGCCCGCATGCTTGCCAACTTGAAAATCCGCACCGGAATGTTCTGGGTATTGTCGCTGTTCAGCCTGACCCTGCTGTTTTCCACCCTCAGTGCCTGGCGAGCGGCGGTTGGCAGTGACCAGCAGATCACCGAACTGGACCAGACTGCGCACCAGTCGGACCGCTTGAACAATGCCTTGCTGATGGCCATCCGTTCCAGCGCCAACGTGTCGTCGGGCTTCATCGAGCAACTCGGCGGTCACGACGACAGTGCTGCCAAGCGCATGGCACTGTCGCTCGAGTTGAACGAAAAAAGCCAGAAGCTGGTCGACGAATTCGTCGAAAACAGCCGCGAGCCGGCCCTGCGCACTTTGGCGACCGAGTTGCAGGCGACCTTCGCCGAATACGCCGCCGCGGTGGCCGGGCAGCGTGAGGCCACCCGCCAGCGCTCGCTGGAGCAATACTTCAAGGTCAATGTCGACGCCGGTAACGCCATGGGCCGGTTGCAGGCGCTACGCCAGCAACTGGTTGGCGAATTGGGCCAGCGAGGCCAGCAAATCATGCTCGAATCCGATCGCCGCCTGGCCCGTGCGCAGTTGCTCAGCCTCGGCCTGCTGGCGCTGACCTTGGCCCTGGCAGCCCTGTGCTGGGGCTTCATCGCCCAGCGAGTGCTTCACCCCCTGCGGGAGGCCGGTCAGCACTTCCAGCGTATTGCCGGGGGCGACCTGAGCGTGCCGGTGCAGGCACAAGGCAGTAACGAGATCGGCCAGCTGTTCCACGAGTTGCAGCGTATGCAGCAAGGCCAGCGCGACACCCTGGGCCAGATCGGGCGTTGTGCCCGACAACTGGACGAAGCCGCCACTGCGCTGGACGCGGTAACCGAGCAAAGCGCCAACAACCTGCGCCAACAAGGGTTGGAGCTGGAACAGGCAGCCACTGCCGTGACCGAAATGACCACCGCCGTGGAGGAGGTTGCACGCAATGCGATCAGCACCTCGCAAACCACCAGCGAGTCCAACCAGCTAGCCACGCAAAGCCGCCGCCAGGTCAGCGACAATATCGACGGCACCGAGGCCATGACCCGCGAGATCCAGACCAGCAGTACCCACCTGGAGCAGTTGGTGGGGCAGGTGCGTGATATCGGCAAGGTGCTGGAAGTGATCCGCTCGGTCTCCGAGCAAACCAACCTGCTGGCGCTGAACGCCGCCATCGAAGCGGCGCGTGCCGGGGAGGCGGGGCGGGGCTTTGCCGTGGTGGCCGATGAAGTGCGTACGCTGGCCTACCGCACGCAACAGTCGACCCAGGAAATCGAGCAAATGATCGGCCGCGTGCAGGCCGGCACCGAAGCGGCAGTGGCGTCGATGCAGGCCAGCACCCACCGTGCGCAGTCGACCCTGGACGTGACCCTGGCCTCGGGGCAGGTGCTGGAAGGTATCTACAGCGCGATTGGCGAAATCAACGAACGCAACCTGGTCATCGCCAGCGCCGCCGAAGAGCAGGCGCAGGTCGCGCGCGAAGTGGATCGCAACCTGCTGAACATCCGTGAACTGTCCAACCATTCGGCGGCCGGGGCGCAGCAGACCAGCGCTGCGAGCAAGGCACTGTCGGGCCTGGTGGGGGAGATGACGGCCTTGGTCGGGCAGTTCAAGGTTTGAACGTCTTCGGCCCAGAACATTTATGAGCCTCGCAGAGATCGAGCGCCCCTCGCGCAGCGCTCGGTCTCTCGGCACGCGCCGGTCATCAAAAACTCAGTCGACATTTCCTACGTTGCGCCGGGAAGTGCTGGACTTCTCGCAGAATCGGTTCCCCGCTAGCGTTCGTGTCTTCAGTTTGCCGGAAGACAAGGACCTCTTCATGCACCGCCCACCTGAAGGCCATAGGGCCTTTTGTAGCTACCGATTTCGCCTGAACGCTGAGCAGCGCCGGAGTGCTGCAGTCGCTCGACAGCCTTGTCTCAAGGTGGTAGCCGGGAGTCCGCATGCCTAGCCAGTCCGATCTGCGGTTCAGCTTCGAGGCCCTGGCCGGCCGGGTTGAGTTCGAAGTGGTTTCGTTCGAACTCGACGAGGCCATCAGCGCGCCGTTCCAACTGCATCTGGAACTGATCAGTTTCGACGCAGATGTCGACTTCGGCCTGCTGCTCGACAAGCCCGGGCTGTTCACGGTCTGGCGTGGCGAGCAGCCGCTACGCCATGTGCACGGCCTGGTCAGCAGTTTCAGCCAAGGCGAAACCGGCAGGTTTCGTACCCACTACCACGCGTTGGTAGAGCCGCAGCTGGCCCGCGCCAGGCTGCGTTCGAACTGGCGCATCTTCCAGCACAAGACTGTGCCGCAGATTATTGAACTGGTGTTGCAGCGCCAGGGCATCAACCGCTTTGGAATCAAGAGCCTCGGCGAGCATCACGTCCGCGAATTCTGCGTTCAGGCCGGTGAAACCGACCTCGATTTCATCGCCCGGCTGGCAGCCGAAGAAGGCCTTGTCTACCGCTTCGAGCACACGCCACAACAGCACCACCTGGTCATTACCGATCGGCTGCTGGCGTTTGGCACTATCAGCCGCGGCGCGGTCCGGGCCGATGACCCGCAAGCGGTAGATGAGGGTGATATTGGTCCCGACCACGTGCTGTATCACGCCAACAGCGGTGGTGATCAGGCCGTGCCGTGCCTGCGGCGCCTGCGTTACAGCGAGCAGGTCCGCAGCACCCGGCAGGTGCAGCGGGACTACACCTTCACCCACCCGCGCTACCGCCAGGAGCATCGGGCCGCTGACAGCAGTACCCTCCATCAAACGCGGGCCTACGAGCGTTTCGACTACCCTGGGCGCTACAAGCGGGACGCGGTTGGCGTACCGTTCACGGCCACGCGCCTCGCGGCGCTGCGCCACGACGCGCACGTTGCCGAGGTGCAGGGCGATGATGTGCGCCTGCAACCAGGGCTGAGCTTCACGCTGGTCGGGCACCCGCGCGCAGACCTGAACGTGCATTGGCGGCCGATCAGCGTGCACCATGAAGGCGTGCAGTTCACCAGCCTGCAGGAAGAGGCAGCCAGCGCCGACCAGGGCACCCGCTACGTGCAGCGTGCCATGCTGGTGCCGGGCACCCGCGAATGGCGCCCGGCCCCCCTGGCCAAACCCCGTATCGATGGCCCGCACATGGCCACCGTGGTCGGCCCGCCCGGCGAAGAGATCTACTGTGACGAGTGGGGGCGGGTCAAGGTCAGTTTTCCCTGGGATCGGGAGAGCAAGGGCAATGAGTTCAGCTCTTGCTGGGTCCGGGTTTCGCAAAGCTGGGCAGGCGGCAGTTGGGGCTCGATGGCCATCCCGCGCATTGGCCAGGACGTGGTCATACAGTACGTCAATGCCGACCCCGACCAACCGATGATCATCGGGCGTACCTACTGCGGTGATCAGCTTCCGCCGTATGACCTGCCGGAGCACAAAACCCGCATGACCATCAAGAGCCAGACCCACAAGGGCAATGGCTTCAATGAGCTGCGCTTCGAGGACGAACTGGGCAGGGAGGAGGTGTTCATTCATGCCCAGCGCGACTACAACACGGTGGTCGGCAACGACGAAACCACGCGTGTCGGGCGCAATCGGCTGGAGCAGGTGGGCAATGATCAGCAACTTAGCATCGGTAACCACTATCGCCAGGAAACCGGGGGCAACCACAACCAGTTCATCGGGCAGAACTGCCAGGTCGAAATCAAGCATGACCTGACGCACCAGGTCGGTAACAACCGCAGTGAAGCGACCCTGGGCTGTCAGCAGGTTCTCGTCGGCAAGGACAGCGCCTTGGTAGTCAAAGGTGCTCAACGGGTCGAAGTCGGCAATGGCATGCAGCAGCGCACTACGGTGTATCAGCTGCATGCCAGTGAGCGCATAGAGTTGAAAACCCCAGGTGGCTGCATCGTGCTGGACCGGCGCGGTATCACCCTCAATGGCCAGACCTTGAACCTGTTGGGGCAAACCCAGGCGACTGCGCAGGGGGCAGGCAGCGCTACGTCGCTGACATTGACGCCGAACGCTGCCAGCACCTGTGAGGGTAAGCTCTGATGACGGCTGATGACCTGGCCAGCGTGATCGAACAGCAGCATGCGCCTGACCTGTACAGCTATGTGTTGGTGGACCCCCTTGCCCCCGAGGACAAAGGCGATTCAGCCTTGCTCGCCCAGCTTCGCGAGGCATTGGGGGAGAGCGCTATGATGCGTGTACCCAGGTTCGACCTGGCGCATGTGCCGCACTTGCATCCTGTACTGGTATGCCTGGCTGTACCCGGGGCGCTGCCCAGCCGCGCAATATTGGAATTGACCGCCCGAGCAGCTGTGCGTGGGCTGTTTCAGCCAAGGCGCTACCTATGCGGCTGGGTGTTCAGTGAACAGCCAGCGGCCAACATCGCAGCTCACCTCAGTCGCTTGTGCCGGTTACCCGACACAGCTCAGGCACTGAGCTTCTATCCGGTCTACGAGCCGATACGCCTGGAGCTGCTTGCGGCAACGTTCAAGCAAGGGGAGCGTGCACCGTGGTGGCCCATCAGCCGCTGGTTGTTCCTCAATAGCAGTGGGCAGTTGCTGAACCTCAAGGGGCAGAGCGGGCAACGCTGTCTGCTCCCCGCGTCTGCCTGGCGCATGCAAGCGGATGGAGCATTGGTCGAGCGCGTGCTGCGAAGCTTGAGCGCTCTACGAGCAGGCGTGAACAATACCTTGCAGTGTCAGATACCGTCGTTTGCGGCTGTACGAGCCGGCAACCATATCCAGGAAGCACGCGCCTTGGGCTTGACCGACCCGGAAGATATCGTGGTGCTGGCCCTCCACCAGCTGTGCATTCATCCCCAGCTAACCTCCCTTGCCGCCGTGCGCGGCCTGATAGATGCAGCCCGCCAAGAGCAGCGCGCGCTGGCGCCGTTGCTTGCCCGCTACTCCGAGGCGCATTGGCGGCACCTGACTCAATCCCTGCCGGAAGCGGAGCGCCTTGCATGACCATCAGTCAACGCATCGCCCTTGCTGTCGCTGAAGCCGGCCTGCCGCATGACCACTGCATGTCTTGTCAGCGCCAGGGGCTGCCCATTCTGCCCCTGCGCCGTGCGCTGGTCCCGGATACCCGACCGGAGTGCATCACTACCGTGGCGGGGCATTTGCACATCTGCGCCAAGCCTGGCCTGCGCACGTTACGCATGGGCTACCTGTATGTCTTGCTTGACCAGCAGGTCTGGCAAGCCTACGCCGTCAGCGCACAGGGCCATCTGCGACGCTTTGACCCCTATGCGCCTCCAGCCGGCCCACCTGGGCCACTGCCGGAAAAATGTGCGCAGGAAAACCACGATATTCCGGCGGCCTTCGTCACGATCGACACCGACAAATACAACAGTGCCTGGCTGGCCTTTTCCAGTGATGCCTGGCCGGTGAGTGTGCTGAACGCCTACAAGCAAGGCGTGGCACCAAGCCACCGCTTCGTAGGGATTGATCTGACCCAGGCGCGTACCCATCCGCAATTGCTGGGCCTGGCGATGACGGCCGACCAGTTGCAAGTTGACAACCAGGTGTTCGAATACAGCCAGCAGGCGTGTGCACCGTTCGACAGCGTGCATGGTTTCCACAGCCGCTGGCTGCGCAGGTTTGCCCTGCGTGGTTATGTGGTCAATGCATCGGACCGCCACCAGTTGGCAAACGGTGTGTTGGCGTTGGTGCTGGACGACACCGTCGGTCTCATTCAGGAATACAACCACCAGCGGCTGAGCTGGGTAGTGAAGCGCCAGGCCTGGCGTGAGGACCCACTACGCGTGTACCAGTTACAGACCTCGCAGATCGTACAGGTGATCCGCGCCACGCACCGGGAGTGGGCGGCACAAGGGGTGCCGTCGTTGCAGCCGGTGACCGGCGACGGGCCACCAATTTTCGTGGACCCGGCAGTCGAGCGACAGCGTTTGGTCGAGCGTGCGCAGCGAGAAAGTGATGCCCGTCTGGAAGAGCGCTACCACGAGCCGCAGCGGGCTGCTTTCCAAGCTGAGTACGAGGCGCAGGATGCCGAGTTCCAGCGCTACATCGACCAGGACGCGCAGGCCTATGTTGCATTATTCGATACCCCGATGTTCAAGGTGGCCGAGCGCCACGACTATGACGGCCGTGATCGCGAGTCCGGTGTGGCCTATACCAAGACCATGGGGCTGTGCTTGGGCGGTGGGGTCACAGAGGCCGTGATCGCCAGCCTTGAACCCCGTCAGCCTGCGGCTGGTACCAGCGAATGGCAGTGGCAGGTCTGGCTACAAAACCCCGATAGCCCTCCCTACCGCGCGCTGCTGATGCGTGACAACGCTTTGCTGGCCGCGCTGTTACCCAGTTTTTCAGGCGACCAGGCAATCAATTGGAACGACAGCGACAAGCTCTTCGGCATGTTGAGCAAGGTCATCGCCAGCGACGATGCCGGTTTACGCATGCGAAATAGCTTGAAGCAGGCCATCGCCGAAACGCAGAGCGCGGTGAATGCCGCCAGTCAACGCCTGGCGCCTAGCCTCGGGCCTGGCATCCACAACGCTGTTCGGCACCTGAACAGCGCAACCCAGTTTCTTTACAACGGGGTGCAACTGATCGAGCTTGAAGTGAAGATGAAGCTGGGCGAGTACTACGCCTTGCAGAGTGCGCACTTGCGCCAGTTGCAGCACCGCGCAAATGCCTCCCTCGCTGAGGCGAGAGACCGTATGTATCGCAGTGTCGATGACTTTGAAGTCGGTTCGTTCAAGGCGATGCGCAAGGTCCGGCCGATCCTGCAGCACGGGTTGATGAGCCTCGCGCTGCTCGACCCTCGGCTGACCAACACCGTGATCAGTGTCACGGTCTGGGTCGAGGGCACGGCTGCGCAAGTGCATGGCCGGTTAGTCGAAGCGGCCAGCATCAAGCTGACTCAGGCGAGCAGTGCGGCGCACGCGGCCATGGTGGATATCTCGGTCGCGGCAGGTACCCTCGACAGCAATGCCCGCAAGTTGCTTGACGGGATGAAGATAACTGCGCACCAGGCCAGCCAGCTGGTGCGTGGCGGTTTCTCAGGCCTGCGCGGGGTTGCAGGCAGTTGGGAGGTGCTACTCGGGATCGGTGGGCTGTATTTGCAGTATGACAGCCTAACCAGAAATCAGGAAAAGGCCGAGGCAGAGATTGGGCCTAAGGCGTACGAGGCCAAATTGGCGCTGCAGGGTTCGCAACTGGGTGTGCTTGGGGGGCAAATCGAATTGGTGGGGCTGGTGTTGAGGGGCGCTGCGGGTTCAAGCACGCCTTGGGCTCTTAACGTAACGGCTCCTGGGGCGGCTTTAATTCGACTCGGCGCTATATTCAGCGCGGTTGCTGGAGTCTTTGATATCGCACAAGCGGTTGTCGCTACTGAACAAACTGCCGCCAAAGGAGATAAAACAGCACGAAATATGAATGTTATGTCTCTGGCAGCATTTACCGCTGGCACCCTAACCTTTGTAGGCGCAGTTTTGACATCAGCAACATTCGGGCCGCTGGGGTTGGCCATTATCTTTACGCTTATTGGATATGCTGCTGGCAGAAGCGCTCTAAAAAAAGAGTCGAGCGAATTGGAGGTCTGGATAAAACGTTGCTTTTTTGGTAGGGCCAACGAACATCCGAAGATTCATTGGGATGCCCCCGAGTATGCAGATATCGCATTTTCTGAGTTGAATGCGGTTACGCTTGGCGTCAAAGCCAACCTTCATTTTTCATCTTCGATAGATACCAGAGAGTCCATGAGAAGGATGGGTGGGTTAGTCCATGTTGAGATAGAGCAAAAATTGATTTTCAAAATAGTACTACCCAAATATCGAGAGGATGTTTCTGCTTTCTCATGGGCCCTTGTTGTGCATCGTGACGGGGATGGATCATTTCCCGAATACAGCGGTGGCGAAACACTGATTTCTGAAGGGTTTGAAAACTCATTAGTAAAGTCTCTTTCAAAAATGGCCAGCTATTCTCGATATTCACCACCTAGACTTCCTGACTACAAAAAACGGTTTGAGGTGGTCAGAGAAGTCAAGCATGTAGTGACCGAAGGCGTGACCGGACGATGGTTGGAAATATCGGGTGTGGTCGAACTTATGCCGGTCATAGGGCGGCACACAATTACTGCAGCAACGCTTTCGGTCATGTATTGGCCAGATCGTTCAATCGTGGATGCCTATGCTGCTATGACCAGGCGAGGTGTGAATGACTAAGCTCACATCGCCACCTCTAAGTGAGCGCGGCTTGGGTTGGAGGTATGATCTCCCTCATGTTGGAGAAGAGCCCAAGGTCAGTGGGTGTCTGGACAGGATCAAACCCCCACCCAACTATTACGATGCGATCTATCTGGAGTTGCCAAGGCAGTCAGTCAGCTTGCGAGGCGTTGTAGCATTATTGGGTGTGCCATCGATGCTGCTCTGCTTAGGCGTGGCGCTATGGTTGTATTGGGGGTTGCTGGTTGAAGGGTTTACCCATGATTGGGTCACCAATGTCTTGACTGTGATATTTCCTGTGCTACCGCTGTGGGTGATCCTTTGCTTTATCAAGTTGGATCTGACTGTTCCAAGAGACGAGCCCATTCGCTTCAATCGGTTACGCCGAAAAATCTACCTCTATCAATTCAGATTTCATTACATGTATTTATTCAGCCCCAGACACTGGGGCGTCAAACCCGTTGCCTACAACTGGGATGACGTTACCGCCGAGGTTTACCGAACCTACGCCCCCGGCCACGGCGGTCTGATCGAAAACGTCATGCTGTCGGTCCGTAACCCCGAAACCAACGAAGTCATTGACCGCGTGTTTTTCAGCCACGACCTCTACCACGGCGAAGCCTACTGGGCCATCGCCAGACTGTTCATGCAGCAAGGCCCCCAGGCCCTCCCGAAGTTCGTACACCCCGCGCGCGACTGGAATGATGATGATGGCCTGAGCCACATGCACTGCCTGGCGCCGAAGGTTTACTGGCCAGTGGCGATTGATCGCGAATCACGTACCGCACC